>ERZ773055.4-NODE-4-length-202994-cov-13.561829_pt1 | contig 202994 bp, 241 predicted proteins | sample MGYA00580515_ERZ773055 | MGnify/ENA primary metagenome ERZ773055 (study PRJEB29015, sample SAMEA2737993) | human oral metagenome | biome: human oral; feature: human-associated habitat; material: dental | place: China | collected 2064 ...
TAATTCGATTTAAGCTACGGAGTGGTGCAATAGAGAAGGAAATGCAGAAACAGATGATGAGTATTAGTGAGTTATCACGAATGAGTGGATTATCTCGACCTGCGATTTATTCTTTAATTAAAGAAGATGTTGATTTTGTAAGAGTAGCAACTTGTAGAAAAGTATCATTAGCATTAGGTGTTGATGTGACTGATTTATTTGAAGTGGTAGGTGAGTAGGGTATGGATGAGAATAGGTTTTATAGTTTAGATATTCATACGCAATACCTATTACAGGATAGTGTTAGACGAGATAGTTTTAAGAATATCACTACCATAGAGGGTGTACAGTGGTTACTATTCACTTTTTATCATTGGGGTATTCAATATCTCACTTATGATGAGAAAAAGGGTTTACAGTTATTTCATAGTAAACCTGTATATGATACTAAGTCTAAGAGTTGGTATGGTGGTGTTATTACTAAATCAGTAGAGAATACTGATGGTAATGGTAATAATGGTAATAGTGGTAATATTGGTGTAGGTGAAGGCAATGGAAATACTATTAATAGTGGGGTTGATAGCAGGAGTGTGTCTAATATCACAAGAGACATCAACTCTGAGGTTAATACTATTAGTGATACTGCTGTTGCTGATGGTAGGGAAGGTGTAAATCATGTTACTAGAGTTTCTAATGTTGATGGTACTGGTAATAGTATGGTTAATAGGGGTATTCTCAATCAAAGGGAGCCTAATCGGACAGATAGTATGGCTATTCCTAATCATATGGATGTACGATATAATGTTCCTGTAGAAGAATATGTAGATACTATTAATAAATCTAAGAATCTATCTTTTTATATTCATTCCTTGATTTCAAGTGTATTCCCTTTTAATGATGGTACAGGTATTGAATTGGTAACACAGGCAATTAATGAGGATGCTACTAAACAAAAGTTACATGATGGTAGTATAGTAGAAGTATCTAATAATGGTGTTACATGGTTTAAGAGGTATTTTAAAGAGATAGTACCTAATATGTCTACTAAATTTTGTGTGTATGGTGGTGGGCGAACAAAAGATACGATTAGGGATATGGCTGATGTAGAGTATTATCAGTATATTAGATATAATGATGTAGATACTAATAGTAATACTTGTGGTAATACTTGTGGTAACTGTCATACTGTAAAATATGAGGCAATTAGGAATACTATTGATGGTAATGGAGTATTTAGTGATAGGGATAGTTTGAAATAAAAAAAAGAGATGGGAAGTAGTCAATCAGAATACAGTAATAATGTTAATAGGAAGATTACTGTGGGAGATACAAAAGATAGCAAGATAAATGCAATAGGACAGAGGGTGTTTGAGTTAGGTACTATACCGAAAGTATCTATTAATCTCTCTGAATATTTGCGTTTACAGGGGATTGAGAGGGAATATAAACATTTACAAAAGAAACAAGATAGGTTAGAGGTAGTTGAGCCTATAGATTGTTATGATTCATTAGAGGATAATCTGTATAATGAGTTAGAGGTGCTATATACAAAGTATCGTGGTTGTTTTATATGGGATTTATCCAATATTTTATGTGGTATTATAGCATTTTATATTGAGAAGTATCTTGAAGAGGCATCAATTAGTTTTGAAGATGAAGAGTTTTATAATGATTTAAAGTATATATCTGATACTATGCATCATTATTTTACTAAAGGTGATGTTGATAGAGATGATGATGTAGAGAGTGTTAAAATAGCATTGGAGTTGTTACAAAAGCATGTATTTAGTTTGTGGACCTGATAGTGAATATGTGGCGATATATTGTATTAGTTTGTTTGCTGTTCTTATTGGTATTTACCTTTGGGTGTGTAAACAATCAAAATAATAATCAACAGAATCAAATACAAGATACAAAACAAAAGATAGTTTATGTATGTCATAATTTAAAGGAGAGCAAAAAGGGTGAGAAATAATATAAATATCAATATGTGTAGGTGGAAAAGTGAATCTACATTTCAATACATTCTAGCTAAACAATTATATCTTAATAATATCTGTATTCCTAATGTTACAATGTATACTCCTAAGAAGAGAGAATATGAGGCAGATTTCTTATATTTTAACTTAAAGAGTAGACGTTTAACAGAGGTTGAAATTAAAATTAATAAAATTGACTTTCAAAATGATTTTAATAAACCTAGATATCATGATAGTGAGGATGTATCTTATTTATATTATGCATTACCTAGTGATGTGTATGAAAAACATAAGGATTTTATTGATTCTAGATTAGGGGATGCTGGGCTTATCTTAATTGATAGGAAAGAGGATAAGGATGGTGCTTATTATACATTTGGTAGTTTTAAAAAGAAAGCTAAAAAACGTAAATATGCACTCCCTTTAACAGATGATAAAGTTATTCGATATATGCGTATAGGCTGTATGAAATGGGTTTGAAGAGTGATTAGTATGTATTAGACTAATTTAGGTTAATGATATGGAACACACAATCGCTATCATACTATATTTGAATAATATATTACATGATGATACAGAAGATGAATAGGAGAGATAACTATGGGAATGTTTAAACTAAAAGATATTCAAGCACGATTAGATATATTGTCTAGTACAAAGAATGTAGAATTATTAAATGGTGATTTACTTTACAAGTATACATTTGATACCGTGAGTTTTAATACATATAATTATGATGGTATTGAGATTATTACATTTTTTGTGCATGATAATAAATACATTGAAGTTACCTATAAGTACTTAAATGCTATTATGACTAAGGCAATTAATATAGTTAAATATAAAGATACTAATGATGGGGTTTTTTATTTAGACTCTTTTTCAATATTGAATGAGTTATTTACAACATTACCTAACTATGTTGATTATGTGGATATGCAGACTTTGTGTAATGGGTTTGATTTTGTAGAGAAACAATATCTTAAAATAGTTGATACAGATGATAGGTTTGTAACGTCAGGTAAATCTTTTGTAGGTGGGAATCATTTTTTTGTACGTTTTTATACGATTGATTTTGATGGTAAGGATGCACAAGGTGAAAATAAATATTTTGTAGAGTCTTTGCTTGATAGAGATTTGTTTAAGGGTGAGGAGTCTAATATTTCTAATTTAAATGAAGTGATTAAATATGCTAGTGAATAGTGGGTTATAAAGTGGGCTAGTATCTAGTGGTGTCGTGAGTTATAGTTGATTTGTTGTTAATTTATAGGGGTTTGTGTGGTGTGTATTCATAGGGATGTAGAACATAGGACACGTTCTTATACTGATAATCAAGAAGTGATTCAAAGTCATAAGGAAGTGTTAGATAATATAGAGTATATATGGGGTTGTTATCCTGAGTTACGTTTGGGGCAGCTATTATGTTATATCTCTAGTGAGGTATTAGGTACATCAGACCCTTTTTATTTACCTGATAGTCGATATGAGTTGTTTAAAGATACAGTAGCAGATAGGTATAAGAATCTATGAGTGATGTCAAAGAGTATATATTGAGCTGGATAACATACTTTAAGTTATGTGTATATGTTGAGGTGATGAATCATATACAAAGGAGTTCTACTCAATATTATCAGTATATAATTAATAACTCTTTTAAAGAGCTATTTAGAGTCTATGGTGATTTTGTTGATAAGAATTATGATGAGGCATGTTCTAAACTAGAAAAAGAAATAGATATTACTAATGATGAGGGATATAAACAATATTTAACTGCTTATATGGAAGGACTTAAAAAACAATATACCTTTGGAAGAAATTTAAGGGTTCAAGCTATGAATGATTGTGATACATTTATGAAGGAATTAAAGTGTTATGAGTTCATTAAAAAAGATTAGTATACTATCTGTAATATTGATTACTACGAGTACTGTAGGATATGGTGCTACAGTAGTTGTGCCTAGAGTATCTGTTGTAAGAGTGCCTACAAGTAGACCAACTGTCAATACACCTAAACCTAGTGTAACTAAAAGTACATCTAATACATCTAATAAGAGTAGTAATGGTACTACACCTAAATCTAGTGAGAGTAAGAGTTCTACTGTAGAGAAGAGTTTTAGTGAGAGTAGTGGACGTTCATCATTTTTTGATAGTATGAGTGGTGCAATTACTGGTTCATGGTTATATAATTCATTATTTAATAATCATTATAGTAGTAACGCTAATGATAATAAAGAATCTCCTAGTGAGGGTAGTGATAATTCATGTGGATTATGGGATTGGATAACTAATAATATTGAATATTTAAAACGAGTATTATTAGGGGAGTAATATACTATGAGTACTAAAGATGTTACTGATATTATACATACATTATTAAATCTTGATAGTGTTGAGTTAGAGGATTATTGGATATTCAAAGTCGATGATTCTTTATTTGATAGAGTTGATATAATACTAGAAGAGGATGGTACTGATACATATCGCAGGTATATTTATAAGTGTGTAGATGGTAAGTATTATGAATATGCATACTGGGAAGATTACTTTGGGGATAGATATGCTTTTAGTTTTAGGGAAGTTAATAGAGTACCTAAAGTTGAGTATGAGTGGAAATAGTATAATATAAAAAGTTTTTATGAGATAGTGCAGATATGTAATAATATTTGTATTATCTCTTTTTTGTTATATTTAGTATAATAAAAGTGTAATAGTGGTTCTTAGTTTAAAAGGAGATACTAAAATGATTCCTAGCTATGATTTAATGTATGTAATAACTAAAGAATGTATCTCATACCTACAAAGTGTATGGGGTAATGATGAATGTGAGGATTGTACATTTGAAGATATATACTGTTGTCTAATGATTGCTGTTAATGATGGTTTATTAGATATACCTCTTTACATTAAAGAATCCAAAGAATATTATAAAACAAAAAGGGAAGTAAACTTTAATAAGTATATGTTAGATGTGTTGTTAAAGATGTATGAAGAGAATAAAATGAAGTATACGTATAAGGTTGATAACGTAACACATATTTCTGATGAGTTCTATGTCTTAGAGAAAGAGTTAGAAAAGTTAGTAAAGGAGAATTAAATATGATTAATCTAAAAGTACCTAGTGATGATTTAATTAGAGATATCGTAGTAATATGGAAAGAATGTTGTGAGTTTAGTAAGAATGCTGGATTAGATATGGATAGTGATTTTATATTATGTGGGATATTTGATGAGTTAAGTTGTGGTGCTATTGGATGTGCATTATATCAACAGGAGAAGAAAGATTATCTTAGATTATTTGATTGTGGGTTTCATAAAGCTATTTATGATAAGATTATGAGTATCTACGATGTAAATAAACATAAATACAATAATACTTTTAATTATGTGGAAGTAGTATCTAAAGAATTAGGGTTATAATAGAGGAGATAAGAATCATGGCAAAAACATTGTTAATTAATGATATGGATATAAGTGTGGTGGATTTAGAGGATTTCTATCATAAACGAGTTCGTGGTATAGGTGTATATGAGGTATTAGATACTAATCATATTAAGTCAGATGTAACCTATGCGATTGAAACACCTTTTACATTTACTGATATTGCAGTAACTGAGGTGTTTACTAAAGGTATATTTATATTAGACTCTATGGCTATTGAAGAAGATGGTGTAGTTAATAGTGGTGACTTAATTGTTACACTTAGACATATGTTGCATAAGAGTCATGGGTTTGAAGAAATTGGTGATTATACTACTGTTGGTGATACATTACAGGATATTATGTGTAGGGAAAGTTTTGATGAAGAATCTTATAGTAGTAGTGTACAGTATTTAAACTTCGTCTATCAGGTTTTAACTGAGATAACTGATGTATTTAGTTATGTAGGTGGAGATAGCATTAAGGGTTGGATTCATTTTTTAAAACATTATACTATTCAATATGATGGAGAATATCATATCTCATTTGTACCAATAAAAAAGTATAAAGAATTAGCACAAGATGTAGGTAATAAGAGTGTAACTCTTTTGCAGTATGTAATGTCTTTGGGGTATGATGTAATTCAAAGAAATGTATTTGTGAAGGGTAGTGGTGTGTATTATCGTTCAGTAGGTAAAGACGGGTATCCTTGTAGTTTAGATTTTATCTTAGAGAATGATAAGTTACCTAAGATATATAGAGCTTGTTTAGATGAAGTAATGGGTAAGTATATTAAGCGGAATAGACAGTCTATTTTTTATAGTAGCTTTATCAATATCATCGATGTGATTGAGTGGGTTACTAAAAATTGTGATATTAATGATGTAGATATTGAGTATGTTAAACAGTATATGAAGGAAGTTACTAATACTATCAATAGTAATGTAGATACTATCTTAAAGAAACAGGATTTTAAGTACCTATATGATTCTTTATTATTTTTGTATACTAAGGGGTATAAAACATTAGATATTCATGAAGATTATTTGTTAGCTGTAAAGCAGAAATATACACAACAAGATGTAGATTCACATAAAGTACCTTTAAAATCTTATATCGATATTTCATTCTTATTCGATGTATTAGGGATTAGATATAAGATTGAGTATGGTGTGTATAATATTCTTGAAGTATTAAATATTCCTGTTAATGGTTCATTAGTGTATCATAATAATCAACCTTATTACTACCATTCTATGTCTATTGAACGTGGTGAGTGTGTTCATAGAGTGTATTATAATCATTACAATAAAGAAGTATGTGATATTATGGGGTATGAGCCTGTAAAGGTTGATACTGTGTCATATGATAGTGGTGTTACAATTTTTAAAGATGTTACTACTGATGATAAGTGGAAAGAATTTTTAAAAAGTAAGGTTTAGTTGTAAATCATTTTCAATAAGCACTTTTTCAGTTTTGTTAAAATATAGGTGTTTTATAAAATTTCATAGAGGGAGATACAAAAAATTTTGTAATATTTTGTATATTTTTGTAGTGTTTTGTAAAGTGTGTAAAAATATTAGTTGTGAATTATTATCATTTATAGGGTATTTTTGCACACTTTATGTTGTTTTTGTGAATTATTATCATTTAGAATGATAGTTAGGGTATTTTCTGAATTTTGATAATTTTCAATTTTAGGTCATTTTGATGATTTTGATAACTTTTCACTATAGGAAGTATAAAAAATATTTGTAATATTGTGTAATGTGGTGTAAAATATAGTAAAGTTAATGAAAAATACATAGTTTTTATGTATTGTAAATTATTCTCAATTAGATAGGAGATTTGTATGTATACAGTAGCAAGAGATAGAGGGTTAGGGTGTCAAAAAGTAAATGCTAAGGATTACCTTGATGCTATTACATTGTATTATGATGTATTAGTTAATGATGCTCATATGTCTATTACAGATGTTAAGGGTATTAGTTGTCATTTAGTGAATAAGTTTAAGGATTTCTATGTAGGTGATGTTGGATATTGTATTTCTAAGCTATATGAATTTATTCGTAGTGCTATTTATAGGGATATAGAGGTATATGATTATTTACGTGGAAATAATGAGTTTATCAATGTTGATTTTACATTGATAGATTGTGTACACGAGTCATCTATTAGTGGGATTGTTAAACTTTTAATTCGTTGTAAGATGTTGATGAGATTACTTGGAGAACGTGCCAATAAGGGAGATACAATAACGTATCTTAGAAGAAACAACTTTTTATCTAAGTTTGTAGTGTGTGGTGTATCAAGCATTAATTTAAGTCCTTTTGAGGATATTCTATATATCGTTACATTTAATGGTAAGAAGTGGATAAGCATTGAAGATGTGATGACTAATATTAAATGTATGATATCCTATATCTGTAGTGATAATAGAAACGAATTACGTGCATTATATGATGTGATTCGTGAGGATACATCATATTTACAGATAGAAAATACCTTAACAGCTGTAAGTTTTGATACAGATTGTAGTGATGATTGCTATGTATATGAGATAGATGATGTTTTTAGATGTGAATTAGAACATATTGAGTGTGTGGGTGATTTACAAGATTTATTTTATGTTCTACATTTTGCTACTAAGTATTTACATGAAGATGATAGATTAATTACATTAGGGGATATTGCTGGATATATGCTATCTCATGCATATCTATCTAGGGTTGGTTGTATGTCGATTCTTAATGATAGTAGTGCTTTAGATTCTGTTGAGCAAACTATGGTTACAGAGTGGTGTCTACATGGTGATTTTATTGGAGATTCATGTATGCCAATACATCAAAGTTATTGTGTTAGTGTTTTAAATACATTCAATGGTTATCTAACTAATGGGAGTATAGTTAGGTTGCATAGACTGCTTAATGTGTTAGATACACATAGAAGTGATGTCACTGTTTCTGATGGGAGTATAGTCATTGATGGCTATGTGTTTGGTTTTGGTGCATATATTCAACCTACATATTTAGATACGATTGTTGGTGTCTATGAAGAGATTGTTACATTGCATAAGATTCATGAGGTGTTACAAATGTATTCTATGTTGTGGAATACTACTGTCATTCCTTTAAATGTTGTGGAAGTTTTTAAATGTTTGTCTTGTATGTCTGATGATACTCTAACTTGTGGTTTTATGTTAGATGTTGATGGGAGTGGTACTGTGTATGTACGTGATATTGATGAAGATAGTCTAGTGTATACACATAGTCATTCTCTACAGCATATGTTTGATTATAGTGGTGTTAAAACTTATAAAGATGTAAAAGAGTCTAACAGGGTTATGCATTATGTGAAAGATAATATTAAGAATTACATAGATTCGTTACGATTGTTAGTTAATGGGTTCAAAGAGGTATGTTCGTATAAAGGTATAGATAAGGTATTCTTGGATTGTGAATCACAACAAATAGATTGTTTTGGGTATATGATTGCTTTACATAATGGTAAGAATAGAAGAGTTATCATCGATTGTCCTAACCTTAGTAGTACAATATATCATATGTGTATGGATTGTTTTCATGAAGGGCTTACAGAAAATTCATTGTATGAGATGTTAGTGGCATTGAATCGATTATATGGGTATCTAAATGATGCATTGGCTAATGTAGGTCTACGAGATGAGTATTATGAAGTATTAAAAGATATTAGTCATGATTTGTTTGTTGTCGAAGAGATGTTTAATAAAGTGATGGGTCATAGTAAATGTGTTAATCATAAAGCAGATAATGTATCTAAACAGTTAGTGCAAGATTTCATTGATAATGGATATGTGTTAGCAGTTAAAGATGGTGATGATATTGTGGTGTATACTGAAGATAAGAGCCAGTCTGAGGTAGTGCCAAAGTCATTACACAAATATTTCTATAATATTGATTCGATTGATATGTTACCTTTAGTGTATTATGTGTATCATTGTGAGGGATACTAATATGAAATATAAATTTACACCTGCTACAACCATTTTACATTTATATGATGTGCTGTATTTACTAGATAATACTGCTTTTTATAAGTTAGCTGAACATAAGGGGTATATTACGATTGGTGATATGTTAGAGGCAACTACTGTATATAGGGATTTTATGGAAAGTAGTCATAGTAATGCATATCATATTATCAATGAAGCTGTGCAACAGATTTCTTTTAAAGAGTTAGAGGAGTTGTATCATAGTCATGATGATGTTGATATGAGTGTCTACAAATTAGTGTCTATAGAAGAGGTTAGATATGCTAAAAGTTGTGTACGTGCTTTCAGCTCTAATATAGAGTTATGTGATACAAAATATTATCATAGCTCTGATTTAATGGATGAAGTGTTTAAGGTGATGTCAGATATTAAACAAGAGCTTGGTATACAATAAGTAAAGGAGATTAAGTTATGAGTACTATGTTTTTTAAACATGAAAAGATTTCTGCTGAAGATTATGTGAGTATTGTTAGACATATGTATGTGTTTAAGACGATGATTCATCTATATAACAATACATTTTTCATTAAGGTTACAGATGATGGTTTAACATATTCTAGTGAGAATGGGTTATCATTGAGTGAGATTGACTATATGTCAGATGTGGTTATAGATAAAGATTTGTTGTTGCGATATGCTAAGAGTTTAAAATATGAAGATAAGGTTAATGTTCTAGAAGTGTTACAGTCTTTATACAATACAATTTCTTTTAGCATTGTTGATTATGAAGAATTGTCTAAAGCATTTCTACATACTAACATAGCACCTAATTTTGTGCATATCAGAGAGTTCAAGAGTCAGACAACGTATGAAAAGTTAAAACTGATTACAATGTGTCAGGAGTTAATCAACTACTTAGATAGGTATGACGATGAAGAGATGCTAGTACCTTATTATGATTATCATAGTGATACTGTATCGTATAGTATTATGTACCTTAATAGAGATGCTATTAGGTTTAATAAAATTCCATTACATGGGAATGATGTGTTTGATAGATTGTTGCCAGTAGTGGCTTTTAGTGGTTCATATGGAGTTAGTGTTAAACAGGTAGTAGATAATACAAATGCTGTTATACAATATTTGATTCGTTTATATAATGAGGCTGTTAATGGTTCATATGATGTATTGAAGAGAGATGTGCTATGTGATAGCTCATTAGGGTACAATAAGGCTATAGAATATGTGAGTGAGTATAACACTAAGAAAGATACAGATACTACTAAGTATTGTAAAGTTTCTAATGGGTTTATTCGAGATTGCTTGATGTATTTTAAAGATTTAAAGAGTGTTAGACTATTTGTAGAGGCTATTGATAATCATTTAGATACGTTGAATAGACCGATATCAGATTCATTTTGTACTACTGCTAGTGCCATATATGGTAATATTAAGTTAAAGTATGAAAATGTTAATAAAGGGTATGATATATCTAAGGTTGATAGTGTAGTGAGTACATTATTGAAGTTAACAGGTGTTAATGGTGGATTACCTCATATACATCAAAGTGCGTATATGTATTTGATTGATAGTTCTTATATGGATACTGATTTCATAGATAATTTAGAAGTGATGCTGTATCAAATGGATACATATCTTGAATCTGGTACTGTAAGAGTAGAGTTTTATGGTGGTAGTGATAATACTATTAGAGTCTTTGGTGATGGTATAGATGAATTATATGATATGAGTGATTATATTGATTGTGATTCAGTTAGGGGTATTATTACATTAAAAGAGGTACTTGATGTATTATGGTTTTCTTTACGAGTTGTAAAAGTATTTTATCATACGTGGAAGAGTGATGATACTGTATTTGTGGATGCTGTCAATGGGTTAAAAGTAATTTCTAGTTTACAGAAAGAGAAGTTACATTATGTGTCTACGTTTTTTAATTATAGTGTTATTGAGTCTTTACGATTTAATACTGAGATGGTTGGATATTTTAATGATGATTTATTGATGTATGGTGATACTATAATTCCTAATAGTTGTAGATATACAAATGAGGAGTTGAGAGAAGCTGATTTCATGTACAATATTGCTAAAACTAGGGCATTAGGATTATGTACTATTTTAAACTCTATAGCTCATGAGATGTTCTTTAATAGGGAAGCATATAGTAAGAGTTCTTATATTACGATGACAACAAATAAAGAGTTTAATACCTTATATGTTAAAGCTGATGGGATTGAGGAGCGTAAAATTACAATTCCTAAAGAGTTCTATCATACTGTATATGCATTGTTTAATCATAGTGATTATAGTTTTGAGAATATAACTTTTAGTGATGTGATTCATATTCTATGTACATTAAAAGATACTATAGGTAATTCTAGTAAGTTTACAGGGTTTTATGGTGTTATGGGTTTTAGCTCACTCAAAGATAAATTAGACTTATTGACTGATTATATAGGTAAAAAATAGGGTACTATTGAGGGTAATGAAAGTACTACTATGACAAAAGAGTTAGCTAAGGCTTTTATTGAGAGTGGGTATGAATATATTTCATTGTATAAAGGTGTTATGATTGTATACAGTAAAGATGGGAATACATCAGAAATAGTTCCTAAGTCTTTGTATAAGTTCTTCTATGATACTGATAAGTTTAATCGAGTATCATTACAACAATATATAGAGGATTAAATATGAGGTGAGTATGGATGGTGTTAATGCTATATTAAATTATGCTTATGGTGTATATTCTATCCTAGGTATATCTATCTATGTGTTTATTGTTATGCTGATTAGTGTTGTGTGTGGCATTAGTAAGTCATATAGATTAGATGTATTCTGTAAAATATATACCAAGGTTTCTATTGTTATATCTATTATATTTGTAGTAGTGGTGTCTATTGTAAATACAGTTATGTTTTTATTTGAATAATAGGGAGTGGTGTTGTTGAGTCAGTTTAATATAAGTGTTTATAAGGTGATGAGATATTTAGGGATTGAATATATTGCTCATAAAGATGGTATATATTATATGGTAACTGATAGTGGTGAGAGAATTAGTGGTGAGGAGTTCTTTCAGGTGGTGTGTCGAGAGTTGCTTAATGATAAAGAAGAGTTGTATATGAAATAGTAATAAGAGAGTAGATTATCTACTCTCTTATTTTGTTGTATAACTTAACAAAACTTTACAATATAATAGATATGTGGTATACTATAGGTGTGATAGATATCGTATTTAATCAAAGGAGAAATAAAAATGATGTGGACAGGATTTTCAATGATGTTACTTGTACTATGGGTGTTAAGTGTGATTGTTTTGTTTGTCAATAATTACAAACCTACTAAACTGTATTATGCTATTGGTATTATATTAGCGATAGTATCTTTTATTGATGTGTTTATTGTTAATGCAGATAAATACCCTTTATAGGTGAGGTGGTTAGTGTGGGTACATTAAAAGAGTTGCTACGTATCGTTGATGATAATACATTTAATAATGTGTATGGTGTTACATCAGGAGTTGTAGCAAAAAGAGTTAATACTACTAATATATTGTTTATTGATAGTGGTGTTAGAGGTTCATTAGAGATTTCTTTTGATGATGACTATAATGTCATTAAAATAAGTAAAGATAGATTTCCTGTTAAGATAGCTGAGGATATATTAATTAAGAGTATAGGGAAGGCTATGAATCATGAAGTAAGTGTTGTAACAGTTAGTGAGGTGTAAAAAATGTTGTATATTAATGTAGTTAATGGTGGGGAAGTATTTTTTTTATAAGACAAAACAATATGATGTGGAAAGTTTTAAAGCATATTTAACTAATGTGAATGTAGGGAATATTAAATACATTTTCTTTCATGATGAGTATAACAATATTGACGTTTGTGTGTCACCAGTAGCTTCAATTATTATGTTTAAGGGGGAGGAATAAAAATGATTGTATTGTGGATTTTAGCTTTTATTGTGTTTTCTATGTTATTAGGAGATATGGTAAAACGTAAGAAAGAAGTAAAAGATGCTAGAGATTTCTATTTTAAAATGAAACAAGATAAAGAGTTTATGAAGAAAATAGGTGGTTAATACTATGTTTTTAGCAGTGTTTGGAATATGTATATTTTTGTTGTTAGTGAATATTATCGTAGCCTTATTATTGTTTAGAAAAAATAGACATAGTGATGATATATCCTATTATGAAGTGATATCTGTTGAAAAGAATAGGGATTATTCGTTATATATCATTGATTTTATGGGTAGAATGGTATTACCTTTAAGTATCTTTACTGTTGAGAGTCATATAGTTTGTGCTATTTTAGTATTTATATTTATTTGTTATTGTTTGTATTATTTACGAGTTAATGCAAATTTTGTATATGCATTACTGTTTAATGTGTATATTGTTAAGACAGATTGTGGTATTACATATACTGTGTATTCTTTTAATACACTCAACTCTATTAGAAGTGGTAACTATAGGGAGATAGATGATGGAGTCTTATTGCAGTGCGAATAATGTTTGTGATACACAGATAGATACAAATCATATTACACAACCATATCTCATTAAAGCCATAGGTAAAGATGGCAATGAGTATATGGGTTTTTATTATGGGTATGTGAGTTCATTAGGGTTATTTAATCAACAAGAGAGAAAAGATTATATTCTAGTTGTTAATGAGGCTACGTTACATAAGGAAGCAAGTGTTAGTAGGGTTGAAATAGATGTAAATACGATTAGACAGTCTACTGGCATAACTGATGTTGATTACAATTTATTATTTGTAGGTGATACAGTTCAATTCATTAATACTAATAGGTATACATTTATTATCATTAAGTATTATAATAGATTTGTATATGTAGATATTGATGATACAAACAAAGCAAAAATGCCTTTAATGGATAATAGATATACTTGTGGACATAATACTGATATACGATTAGTTAAGGGTGAGTGATAGACTATGTTTTTAATTTTGTTTTTGTGTGCGTTACCAGTCATATTGTTTATAGATGATAACTTTTTGAAATTTATCTGTATTTCATTGTGGTGTGTGTTAGTTGCTTTTACAACTTGTGTAGCTTTGTATGTAGATAGAGATGGTAAGGATAAATGAAATGAGTAATAAAGATAAGTTAATAGATGCTATTGATACATTAGAACATCGAATACACGTTGCTAAGAATATTCTAAATAAAATCGATACGTTGAATGATGATGAATTAAATGATATGGTTAAATTAGTTAATGATAGTTCTTTAACTATTGATGTATTAAACTTTCAACTAACTAGAAATATTATCATGACTAATAATAAAGAAAAATTAGAAGAGGTATTTCATAATGGATAGTTCTACTATTTTATTTGTCTTATTTTTTGTGTTATATGTTGTTGCTATGTCAATGACTGTATACATATTTAATTGTTATAATAAGTTTAAAGAGGGTACTAGAAAATTGATGTATACTTCTATAAAATCATTGTATGGTATCTCTATTTTGTGTTTTGTTGTTTCATTGTGTTTAAAGGTTTAGGGGTGTGGTTAGTTGCTTTTATATTTGAGTTATTTGTTATGTGTACTAACTGCTTTTTTGTTTATTAGTGTTTTTACTAGAGTATTTATATGTTTAGCTAAGGATAAGGATATTATCACACAATCTAATATACGAGAGTTTATACAATTTTCATTGATTTTTTGTATATGTATTATTGTTATGTTTTTGTGTGTATTATTTGATTAGTATGGTAACAGTAATAGTTGTGATATTGCATACATTAGATGATAGGTATAGGAAATATTACCTAGATAGAAATGAGCTAGTGAATGTCAATTATCATGAAAGGATAAAAGCCAAGGATATTCGTGTTGGATATGCTTATTTAGATGGAATAGTTGAAGAAATATATACTAAGGAGATATTACAATGCGTAGATTAGGGATACCTAAAAATCAAACAAGGATTAAAGATAAAGAAAATGATTTTTATAGTACAGACCCGCAAGCAGTATTTGATTTGTTACGATATGAGAAGTTTCAACACCATATTACAGAGCCTAGTTGTGGGAATGGGAATATTGCAGAAGTACTAAAACATGAAGGATATCAAGTTGATGCTTTTGATATAGCTGATAGAGGGTATGGCTATCAGAGAGATTTCTTTTCGTGTAAAGATGAATTAGAGGGTGATGTAATAATGAATCCACCTTATGCTTTTGCTAGAGAGCATATTGTTCATGCTTTACAATATATGAAAGATGGTTCTAAATTATGTGCATTACTTAAAATACAGTTTTTAGAATCATTAAAGAGAAGAGATTTGTTTGAGAAATACCCTTTAACTCATATGTATGTATTTAGGAGAAGAGCCAATGTGTATTAGAATGATAATCGCGTTCTTTGGGAATTAGTAATGTGTGTTACTGTTGGTTTGTATGGGTTAAAGGATATAAAGGTGAGCCTACTATACGTTGGATTGATTAGGTTATATTTGTTATACAGTCATGAAGTGTTTGTGTTATAATTAATAAGAATACAAACACTTTTTATTTAAAAGGAGATTGTTATGGGAAGAGTTATTTATGATAAAAACTTCCATACTAAAAACTTTATTTTGCATTATAAGCAACTTGTCAATAAAGATGAGTTTATGAGAGATAAAGTTAAGTACGGTAAGATGTTAGATACATTATCAAAAACAATTAATGTAGATGAAAATAGGTCTATACTATTTATTGGCAGTAAAGATATTCATAAAGAGGTATTCTTATCTTTGTTTAGTAGATATGATACACTACAGTCTTATTACTATTGCTCTATGATGATGTTGCATGATATTTTTTGGGGGAATAGGGGTAGTGAGAATACTAATATCTTAGATGATGATAAAATGTTTTCATTACAGGATATTACACAAGACGTATTATGTTTGTTTATCAATCGAGAAATGATTCCTACTAAAAATGCTAGCGTAGTTGGTAGTGTGATTACATCTAGATGTATGTTAAGTCATAGCAAGAGAAATTGGATATTCTTTAATGGGTTTGTATCTGATATGTTAGATAGAGAGGGATACAAATCTATTTATGATTTGTTTAATTCTAATGATGAGTTTGTTGTTGTGGATTTAAATAAAGAGTATAGTAATTTACTGTCTAATGCTATAGATAGTAAAAGCAATACTAACAGAAATAGAAATATAAAGATATCTACTAAACGTAGAGAAGTAAGTAATAGTAATTTGTCTGATATGTATTAAGGGGTGTAGTTAGTAAAATGAGAAATATTATTTATTCTAGTTTTAGTAAGGATGACCCTTATTATATTGATTATCTTAAATTATTTGAGGAAGAGGCAGATAATTATAAGAAGAATTATAAAATAGATTCTGTTTTATCTGATGTTGAACGTAAGTTTTTAGATTATATTATTAGTTCTTTTGAGTCTAGTGGTGAGACACCTAGTAAAGATTTGTTTATTAAGGTGTTTAATGATGAGTTTTCATTAGAACATGAGTTTGATAATGCTGTAGAGATTGGTATTAATGATTTTCGTGTATATATTTTTAATTTAATTGATAGAAGGGTTAATAAATATATTTCGGAGAGACTTGATGTACTTAATCAAAAAGTAAAAGATACAGGTATTACCGATGAGATTGCACAAGAGTTTACAAAACTAACTTCTTTATCAAATAGAAATAAAGCCAAAGATATAGATATAGAGATTAATTCTAGGGAAGAATATAATTTAAAGAAAGAGCGTCCTGTAGGGTTAATTACTGGTATACCTGAGATTGATGATAAGATTGGTGGCATGAGTCCAGGAACTGTTTCTACGATTGCAGGGTTTACATCTCAATACAAGTGCGTATCAGAAAATGAACGTGTGTATACTAATAGAGGTCTTTTAACGATGAAAGAGATTTATACTATTGGTGTACATAGTGATTTGATGGTACAGTCTGAGTTTGGTTTTAGTAAACTTGTTGCTGTACATGATGAAGGTGTTAAGAAGTCTTATATCATTTATATTGGTGGTATACCTGTTGAGACATCACCTGTTCATAGATTTAGGGTTTTAACTGGTAGTGGTTTAGAGTGGGTTGAAGCACAAAATCTTAAATGTGGTGATAGAGTAGTTCAGTCATTGAAACAGTCTACACATGAAGGGTTGGTTGGTGATAAGTTATTCTGTGAATATAAAGCAAAGGTAGTTGCTATGACAAGAGAAAGTTTTGATGATGACTTATTTACTAAAAGTGTTGAGTGTTGGAAGTTTTTCATTAGTGAATTGTTTAGACATATAGGGTATGTGATTAAGGGTGGAAATACATTTATGTATTTTCTTAATGTTGATAAAGCATATTCCGTAAGTCATTTGTTATCTGCATTAGGGATTTCTACAGTCTTTATCAATAATAAGTTATTTATAAAAGGTTCTATATCTTTACAACGATTTATTAATGTGGTAGGTGTGGATACATATAATCATGTTAGTGATAGTTTCTATTTATCGAATATGCATGAAGAAGATTTAGGGATAGATGAATTTGTTACCATATACAATGATGACATACATGAATTTTTTAGAGCTGAGTTGGTTTGGAATACTGTAACTGATATAGAAGAATCTGAATGTTATATGTATGATTTGACAGTAGATGGTTCTCCTACATATTGTTTAAATGGGTATGTAACTCATAATACAACGATGGCTTTAAATGTGGCACATCTTAATGCTTATGAGCTTGGTTATAATGTATGTTATTTATCATTAGAAACACCTAAAGAGGATATTAATTGGAATTTATTATCTTGTCATAGTTATGATAGTAAGTTCAGTAAATATAATTTTGTCGGACATGATAAGATGCGTAGAGGTACTATGACATCTGAAGAGGAAGATTTTATCTTTAATGAGGTAGAACCTGATTTAAAAAATGATTATGTAGATGATGAGGGGTATTCTAGAAAACGAGGTAAGGTAGTTATTCTAGATGAGTCTGATTTTAAAACATTCTCTTTTGGGGAAATATCCGCCGCTATTGAGAAGGTAGATGATAAGTTAGGTGGTAAGTTAGATTGCGTTATTGTTGACTATATACAATTATGTAAGTTTAGTGGTCAGGGTGTTACGTATGATGCTAACTCTCAGATTAATAGCTATGTAACATTCTTTAGAAGGTTAGCACAAAACTTTAAGAAAGAGATTAAAGAGGATGGTACTGAAGATGTAAGGCAACTCACGATGATTTTATTAGCACAGATTAATCGTAGTTCTTGGCAAAAGGCTAGTAGAAATGATGGTAGATATGATATCACTTGTTTAGCTGATGCGAATGAGTTGGAGCGTGGTAGTGCTAGGGTATTTACAACGTATACATCTGAGGATTTAAAAGCTAGAAAATCTGCACAAGTGCAGATTTTAAAAAATCGTGCTGGTCAGACGATGTATGACCCTGTTACTGTGTATGCTGATGGTGAGTCATATGTATTTATGTCAGAGGATAATATGAATGGTAGCTTTAGTGCTGATGGGTTAGCTAGTGTAGAGAGTGCTTTTGCTAATATGGATGATGATTTTGATTTTATGTAGAAATGAGGTATTTGTATGAAAACTTTTGTTTTTGATGGTAAAGAGTATAATTTTGCTGAAGACATTACACCTAAAGAAGAGGGTGATTTTGTGGCTGTAGCTACTAGCTCTGAGAATGAGATTTGTCAGTTATATTTCATAGATGGCAAATTAATGTCTGTTGATGTGTTATAAGATTTAATACTAACTTCATAAATGTAGTAAAATAAGGGGTATTTCATTATAATTATGTAGTATATATAAAATTGAGTGTCTTAATTGTTAGATACTCAATTTTTTACTATATAAGAAAGTGAATATATGATATAGATATGAAGCAGTTAGATTTATTGACTAAAAGTTTTGAAGATAATATTATAAAGTGTAGAGTGAGTGGAGATAGAGGTGCTTTAGCAGTTTTATCCGATGTGCATCAAGGTCTTAATGATAGAAAGTATTTACAAGATACTGTTAAATTCTTGTTATCATTAGGTGATAGGTGTAAAGTCATTCTAGGTGGTGATTCTACAAACACTACAACTAAAAACTCTAAAGGTAATGTGTTGGAGGAGTGGTGTAGTGGGAGTGAGCAGATTTATACACTGGTTGATGATATGAGACCTTTATATGAGAGTGGACAACTTATAGGTATTATTGAGGGTAATCACCCTAAACGTGCTTATAATGAGGCATATATTACTATAGAAGAAATGATTGCTAGTTTGTTAGGTGATAAATCTTTATATAAAGGTTCGATGGGTGTTGTGTATTTTAATGTAAATGATAACTTATATGTACATCAAATTTTGCATAAGCATAGGTCTGTAGAGGGTGCATATGATTATTTTAGTGCTGATGTAAATTGGTATGAGCATAAACATAAGCCTATGACTAGACCTAGAGTTAGGATTGAGCATAATAAGTTTGTTAAAAAACCTGTAGCTAAACAGGTCTGGGACATTTATCAATCTAGTTTTCAAGTGTTTCCTGATTATGCTAAGAGTGGTGGATATAAACCTAGTGTGAGTGGATACTATATTTGTGAGATGACTGGTGATAAGCATAATAGAATGGCAACACCTTATTTTGATAGTGATTATAGAAATTTAATCAAGAGTGGGTATATATTTTAGGAGATATTATGGGAGATAGACTTTTAGAGATGTATCAGAATAATAAGGGTTTTAGATATGGTAATATCATAGCTTGTCTATTTATCGGAAGAGAGGGTGAGTATGGTGAATATCCGTCAGAACCTTTCTTAGAGTATATGGAATTAGATATTGGTGGATTTGATGAGTTATTGTATGACTCATACATCTATAAAAATCTATCTTTAAGAGATATTGCATATATGGTAATGTATTCCTATTTAGAAGATGAGTATGAGTACACAGTAGATTGTGGTTCTTTCAATATGATTGTGAGGTCTGAAGGTTCATACAAAGGTTTTAAGATTTATATTAATATACCTTTAAGTGCTTTTATTGATAAGTGTATGTTACGATATTGCTATAAGGATATCAGTCAGGTTGTTAATAAGATTTTTAATTTATACAAAGATACTGAGGTTAGCGAATGTTTGAAAAGAAAAATAAATTAGATAGTTGGTTGGAAGAGATACATAGTTTCATTGAGTTAGAAGATGGATGTGCAGTTTCTAGTAGTGTAATTGAAAATGCTTGTAATTTTTTAAGTAGGGTGTATGACATTGATAAGAGCAATCCTTGGTATCGTAGATGTGGTGTTTATATAAAATCTTCTACGATTGGTAGTGTTCTAATATCTATACAGGCTGTTAATGGTACATTTGTTGATATTGAGTTTATGGTAGATGGTACTATTAGTGTATATCATTATGATACTTTAGAAGATGAAGTTAATATTGTTGATTTAATGTATTTATTGGTGTATAGTGTTGATGAGGCTGTAGAAGAATTTTCTAAGTTGGTTGAGTTTAGCTATATTTAAATACAAAGGGGATAGTAGTTATGATTATTCATTCAGTTGATGAGGCTCATGATATTATTAAGTTCTTTAAAAAAGAGTATGGACAGTTAGATTTGTCTAATCAACTTAAAAATCTAAGAGATTTTATTGATGGTGTTGATATAGAGAAGCCGATATATAATGTAGATGTTGACATTTCTATTGATAGTGATGGGATTATTACTTTATCATATAGTGTTAATTCATGGGATGTAGGTATTATATTCTTTCAAGATAATCAAGTACATATTCAAGAGTGTGTTAATCATATTACTAAATTTGAGAATGTAAAACGTGCTATCTTATATGCTAAACGATTTTTATGTTTATAGAGGTTTTTATGGAGATATTTTCATTTTTTATTATACTTAGTGTGTTTACAATTATAATGACTGTTGTACAAGATTATTTGATATACAAGAGTCCCTATTGGTATGCATTGTTTGCGTTTGTTTGGTTTGTGTTGATGATGTTGTGTTTGTGTCTAATACCAGGGTTATTTCAGTAGAAGTGTTGTAATACTTCTACTATTTTAATATATGGGGGATTATTATGAATGGTACATTTTCAAATGCAGTTATGGTAGGTACTATAAATAGTTTTAGAAATACATTGTATATAGCTATCAAATTTATGCTAGATAAAGAGTTATATGATATTTATAGTAAAGATTTGTATTGTAATTGTGGAGATTTTGTATATAGTAAGTTTATTGGTTTCAGCAAGATGACAATTACATTAAAAGATTTTTCTATGTATGATAATACTTTATATTATAGTGATGGTAAAATAACTGTTGATAGTGATGAAGGTAGTAAGTTAGATATTAAATTTAATTCTAGTGGATGGTGTGATGCTTATACCTATGGTTATGATGGTGTGTCATATGTTATAAATGCTTATGAAAAAGTAATTGAATTTGTAAAACAGTATATTGATTGGTATAAGTTTGATAGAGGTTTTTTAATTGATAGACTGAGAGAGTTTGTTACTCAATATGGTTTGATATTACAATGTAGTAATATGAGGTAATAGTTTTATATATAATTGTTGTACATTCCGTCATGATGGTTGTATAATAAAAGTATATTATTCTTATGAAGTAAGGATGATAGCGACTGTACAAGTAGAAGTAGTGAAGCGTATGTTTATTATCTTAGTTATAGGGAGCAAGTTTTAGCCGATTATAATGATGATGGGTAACAAAAGCATAACGAAACGAAAGGAGGCCGTTTAATCTATGTCTAATAAGATTAAGGCTTTGTTGTCAATTTTTGCATTTAGTGTCTTTTTTGTTTTTGGGTGTCACAGTGTTGATGCAAGACAGGTTATGACTACTGCATACTCACCACATGAACAGGCTGGCTATATGGCTAATGGGCTGTGGATTCAAGAGGGATATGTTGCATTAGATTTTCTACCTTTAGGTACACAGGTTTGGCTCGATGGTGTGCCTTATATTGTGGGAGATAGGATTGGCGATGGCGATTATAATCATGTTGATATTGTAATGAATAGTTATGAAGATGCGATTCAGCATGGTAGACGTTATATGGATTTACAGTACTGATTCAATATAAGAAGATAAAAATTTACTAGTATACAAATATTTTAAGGTATGTTGCGTTGACAGCATACCTTATTTTTATAATTTCATATAACTTAACAAAACTTTACAATATAATAGATATGTGGTATACTATGAGTGTGATAAGAGTGGTATTAAATCAAAGGAGAAATAAAATGAAAAACTTTAAAATCTATATTGTGAGTGGTGAAGATAGTTCTAAGTATGAGATTTCTTTGGGTGAGTTAGTTACTAAAGGTAATTATACTGAAGATGAAGTTTGTAAGTTGTTAGATTATATTGAGTCCACTAAGTACAAAACTTTCAGATGGAAGTTAGTACACAAGGATTCTATTCATGCTATGGATGGCGATGGGATTCAACACTACTTAGTTGTGTTATAATATAAGGAGAGATAAAATGAAAAAATTCGTAAGTGTTTATTATAATTTTGTTGGTTTGAATATAGAAGAAGTAAGTTCCTATATTGATATTCATGAAAATGGGTATTGGGGAGCAGAGTCAGTTAAGGTACAGGCTGATGTGTATGGTCTTGTTAAAGGTAGACATACTATGCCAGTAGAGGAGTATGTTTTTGATGAGATTGGTGATATGTTTAACTTTTTTAACTTAGAGGTTAAAGCATTGTCATCTATTAAAAAGACATCTGATTTATTAGTGTTGTATGTGACAGGTTTAACTGCCGCTACAGTAGCTGTTTTAAATACTGCTAATAGATTAGGGTATAAAGATGTTGTGTTAAAGCATTATAATAAAGATAATGGGCTTTATGAGTGTCAATGGTATATTAGAGGTGGGAATTAAAAATGGATGCAATTAATACAGTATATGGAATTTATCAAGATGGTCAATCAGTAGGATTTCTTTCACATGATAGTTTTGCAGAATTTTTTAAAGATGTGTGTATTGATTTAGTATGTCCTGTTGAAGAGAGGGAGTACATTACAGATAAAGTTAATTTGAATGTCTTATACTTTGAGTTTGGGAAGTTCTTTTCAGATGAAGATGGGACTACATTATATAGAGTTGTAGGTAAATTCCCTAAAAAAGATATGGAAGTTTTTGGTAAAGAGTTTTATAGTAAGATTAAAAAATGATAATCTCTAGAGATACTAATATAGTATCTCTTTTTTTTGTGTTTATTGTAACTTATATATTATATTAGATGTATTCTTTATTTTTTAGTGTGTGGTGGTATTTAATATATGGTAATTTTAACAAAGAAAACAAAATATGACAGTATTTTGGAGGGTGTACATACATTGGTTAATGAGTCTGTGTATGGAGATTTAAAGAAGATTGGTAACAGCAAGAAGTTTACTGAGTTAAAATCTTTTAAGGATAAAAAATATCCTCATTTAGATTTAGGATATAGGATTCATAAGATTAAGAAAGATACTTTTACATTGGACTTAGATTTCTTAGCAGGAAATAAAGATTTAGATACTCATGCTGAATTTATTGTTAGATGTTCTTGTGAGTATGTGGATAATGATGGTGTTGGCAATGTAACAATTAATGCAGATACTGTTATTGTTGAGTCTTTAGATGCTCCTATTGTTTCTGCATTAGATAATTTTAAATCTTTTAAAGTTAAGAGTGGTGTTAATCTCATTAATAAGGAAGATTTTGATGTTAATAGTAGTTTATCTGAAGTAGTTACTGATGCTTGTGTTGTTGCATTACAAAAGGTGTTACTAAATAATTCTCAATTAGATAAAAAGATAGAGAAGATTACAAATAGTGCAAAAGGATTTAGTTCTGTTAGTGGTTTTTTAACTGTATAGATAGGTGGATACTTAATGGCTGAAGAGTATGGGAAAGAGTGGAGATATTCTTTAGAAAGACAACATAGTGTACATAATCCTGTTATAATCAATGAAGATATAGAATTACAAAGACGAATGTTTTGGGAGTCAGCGTTACATACTGGCATTACTGTTGATTTTTATAATTGTAGATTTGAGCAGCAAGATTTCAATCAAGATTTAAATCTTATGTGGGATGACGCTATACGATTACCTGTTATTTTCGATGATGCACCTAAAGTTAAAGTATTGAAGAATTTAGGATGGTATACAGAGGATGATGAAAGACCTGAGTTGGTATATCTTCCTATGTATAAAGATTGGATGACAAAAGAGTTATTAGATGTCAAAGAAAATTCTATTATCAGATTATATTATTTTGGTGGTATTAATACTGCTGACTTTAGGGTTACTGATAAGAAGATGGACAGTGTGTATGGTGTATACTGGGTTTGTAAATTAGCACCTGAAAGAATGAATGATTTTACTATGATAGAGTTAAATGGTGAGCATTTCTTAAAACGTAGTGAGGTTAGAAGTAGACATACTGAGTACATGGATAAGCAGATTAGTGATGGATATAGTCCTGATTATGACAAATCATCTGATTTTAGGAATTATGAACATTCATCGTATGTTAATCAGATAGTTGACAATGATGAGGATGATGGATTAGCAGATAACTTGAATTATTCTAGTACTGAAAACAATAATGTTGGTTATATTGATAAAGAAGATAACGAGAGTACAACTTTTACATCTATTGATGGTAAGAAATATATAGATAATTTTGATATTATAGAAAATTATGAAAAACCAAAGAAAAAAGATAAAAATTCTGATAGTAGATTTGTAGTGAGGTAAGTATTTTGAAGTATAGTAGTGATTATATCGTAGAATCATTAAGGGGTAATTCTATTAATGAAGCTAAAGTTGTAACATTTGATGGTAAGAGTAATCCAGATTTTGGTCAGGCTGTTATTATGGCTGGTGGAGCAGGTTCAGGCAAAGGAACAGCTTTGAAGAGTGTTATCATGATGCAGGGTAAAATCTTTGATGTTGATGAGTTAAAACAATTATATGTAAAAGGTTCTAAAGCAGGTATTTTTGATGATATTCGTGGTGGTAATTATGATTTCAAGAATCCTGATGATGTAGCTTTATTACATCAAAAAGTAAAAGAGTTAGGTTTAAAAGATAGAAGGGAACAGGCTTTCTTTTCATCATTATCTACTAATCGTTTACCTAATATTGTATTTGATATTACAGGTGATGAAGAATCTAAGTTGACTAAGTTGTCAATGATGTGTAAGGATATTGGATATAAAGTAACTTTAGTATGGGTAGTTGCTAATAGGGAAGAAGCATTTATTCGTAATTTACAACGTGATAGGACTGTTCCTGATGAAGTATTCCATGCTACACATAATAATGTAAAAACAAGTGTATTTAGTTTTCTTGAAGGTAGTGGTAGTAAATTCTGTGATAGTGCTTGGATAGTATTCTCTAGTGGTGCTAGTGCTGAGGAAATGACACCTGATGAAAAGAGAGCTTTAGAAAATAATAGGGTTATTAGATTAGAAAAAAAAGGTTCTAAATTTGTTGTACCTGATAAAGTATATCGTAAAATAATGAAGGTTACAGGTAGGAATGAGATAGACCCTAAGAATCCTCAAAATTATATTAGTCAGAAAGATTTTGCTAAAGATGGTTTAAAAGATGCTATTAAATCTGTTAGAGGTGGTAAAACTACAGTTAGGAAAACTATTTTTAATAAGTAGTAGAGGTATTTTAAATGAAAATACTACGTAGTGTTGTTGAGATGGAACATATAGATGGGATTTATTAAGATGTCAAAATAACAATCATGAATTTATTCATAAATATTTTTGACAGAATAGTAAGTCTGTAGGGAAACTTGCAGATAGTAGCAACTAGATGTTGTTCAACAAAGAAACTGAATTGCTGGGAACTCCTAAAGCTAGCTAAACTACAACGTGATATCTATTAATATGATATGGATGTGAATGTGGCGAAAGCAGAGAAAATTAGTTAGATGGTATAAGGTTAAACCCTAAGTACTGCGATAATGGATAATCAGCAGCCAAGCCCGTGAGGGAAGGTTCAACGACTATTCCTCGTGAGGGAAGTACATTCAAGCGAATGGAAGTGGTTTCGCCTAAGTCGTAAAAGTGATATGGATAAGATATAGTCTGTGCTTTATTGAAAGATAAAGATGCACGTAGTGGTGCTGGCTAAGTGGTAGCGTACTTAGTTGAACGAGCGTTCTCTCAAAAATTTCATAGTTATAGTTATATATTTGATAATAGTTCCTATTAGTATTATAATAAAGATATTAGGATTCTTTATTCAGTATGAGAGGAGGTGTTATCATCTATGAATAAAAGTTTTAAAGTTAGGATATATCCGACACAAGAACAAAAAATATTGTTAGAAAAGACCTTTGGTGCAAACAGGTTTGTTTATAATTACTTTCTCAACTTAAAAAGTAAGTTGTATGAGTTTTATAAAATAAGAATTAGTTATAATAATTCTTCTAAGATTCTAACTGAGTTGAAGAAACAAAAAACTTGGTTTAAAGAAGTTGATAGTGTTTCTTTACAACAAACACTTAGAGATTTAGATAGTGCGTATCAAAACTTTTTTAGTAGGAGATGTAAATATCCTAAATTTAAGAGAAAAGATGATAAAAACTCATATCGTACTAACTCTAATATTAAAATAGATAATTGGTATATAACAGTTCCTAAGGTGGGAATGTTACATTTTAGAGATAAAAACAGATTTAGTGGTGTTACTAAAATTTATAATGTAACAATATCTAAGACATCTAGTGGAAAATATTTTGCTAGCATTTCAGCTGAGGTTGATATCGCAACTTTTGAGAAAAGCAATCAAAATGTAGGTATAGACTTGGGATTGAAAGATTTTGCTATTCTTAATACTGGAGAAAAGATACATAATCCTAGAATATTAAAACATCTTGAAGATAAATACAGAAAGTTAGCTAAATCTGTTTCAAGAAAAGTTAAAGGTTCAGTTAATTATCAAAAAGCTAGGATTAAGTTAGCTAGGTTTCATGAATACATAGTTAATATACGAAAAGATTTTCTACACAAACTATCTACTAATATAGTTAAGACTTATGATATTATGTGTATAGAAAATCTCAATATTAGTGGTTTAATGAAAAATCGTAGATTAGAAAAATCATTTCAGAATGTTTCATTGTATGAGTTCATATGGATGTTAGAGTATAAAGCTAAGTGGTATGGTAAGACTATTTCTAAAGTAGATAGATTTTATCCATCATCACAGTTATGTTCTAATTGTGGTTATAAGAATAAAGAAGTTAAAAATCTTAGCGTTCGTGAGTGGGATTGTCCTGAATGTGGAACTATTCATGATAGAGATATAAACTCAGCAATTAATATTTTGCATGAGGGATTACGACTTTTAGAGATATAAATATATGAATATATAAGTATAACTGTGGGACACATGGGGATAGCCTATTGTCTGGTTGTAAGACTCTTTTAACATAGTATTAAAAGAGCGAACCATTGGGTAGGAACCTCACTGACTTTGAGTCATAGAGGATGTCAGATTACTGTATCTCAACATATGTTAAAGCTAGGTTCTAAAAGGATACAAAAGGAGTTAGGGAGTCTTTATTATCAAGACTTCCTAATATTTATGGCTGTTACTTTAGCTAAAGAGTTTGAACGTGCTATAGATACACAAAGATATAAAGGTACTAAGTGGGCGCCCTTGTCGATTTCTTATTTAACATATAAACAGAGAAAGAATTTATCTCTTAATATATGGGAGGCGACCGGTTATTTAAAGAATAGTATTACTGTATTCAAGAAGTTTACTAATTTTATTGCAGTAGGTTTTCAACAAAAACAATATTATCCTAATAGTGGAGCACAGGTAAATATGGTTGCTCGGTATGTTGAGTATGGTACTAATAGGAATACAGTAAATGGTAAGAAAACAATGCCAGCTAGACCTTTATTTAGACCTATAGCTAGTTATGTTTCTAAACATATATCAAGGTATTATAAGACTTATCTAAAAGAGATAGATAAACTCAGAAATAAAAAGATACCATACTTATATCTTAGGAATAAGAGTGTTAAAAGGTCATCTAAAAATAGGAAGTAGTTATATTAATTTACACAACTTTACATAATATATGTTTTATGTTATATTAGATATGTAGAGTGGTTAGATTAATTTATAAGGTGTGGTATATATGGATAAACAAAAATTAATTTTAGAAGAACTTAGAGGTGTAGAGAATATTAATGAATCTAGCTTAGGTAGATTATATCAACATATAGGTAAAGATTATATTGTATTCATTACATCTGATAGACAGGCATTAGATGTTACTGAAAATAATAAACGTAGGAAAGAGTTAGAGAAGTATATTCGTTTAGCTGGTTTTGGGTATAATAAAGTAGTTGGAAATTATGTAGAGGAAGAGACTGGTGAACCTAAGAAAGAGAAGTCTTTTGTAGTTTATGGTAAAGATGAGGAAGAGATGCTTAAAATGTTTAAGCGTTTGGGTGAAAAGTATGAGCAAGACTCTATCTTATTTGTAGATTTAGATGGTAATGCTTATCTTTTATATACATATGGTAGCAAAAAGGGTACCAGTGATAAACTTGGTAATTTTCATGTAGGTATTGTAGGTGATTTTTATTCTACAATAGGTAAAAAAGCCTTTAGATTTGAGGTTAGTGAGTCTTACTATAAGGAAAGTTTTACTACATTTAGTGGTATGCTACACGAAAATTTCATGAAATTTGTTAATAAGTACGATGATTTTGATATTAGATGGGAAAATAGATAATGCATAGTCCTTTATATCAATACGATTTAGCTTTATTTGATAGAATACATAGTTTGTATGATGAAGTATTTTTTGCTGATGTTGATGAACAGTTTATTACTAATGCTAGGGAACATCAAGGTAAGGTAGTTATGCCATTTATTGGTATTAGTAGATTGCCAGATTTTTCTATTAATTATGAATTTTATAATGACAGTCAAGTTCGGCGTGGTTGGACTAATCTAGGAGCAAAAGACCAAGATGGTGTAGAGTTTGCAGGTAAGAAAGTTATGATACATTCATTACCTGTTATGCTACAGTATCAAGTAGATGTGTATGCAACTAAACGTGACGTGTGTGATGGTTTGATTTCAGAGTTGATTATGGAATTTCATGAGAGACCTTATCTAAGGGTTCAGTTCATGGACTTAGGTGATGTTATACAAGAATTTCAAATAGCTGTTGAAGATGGTGTTACAGATAATACTGATGTTAGTGGTTTTAGTGAAACAAACAGGTTTTATAGAAAATCTATAACAATCAATATAGACCATGCATATATCTATAGGGTTGATAAAGCACTAGAGATTGAAAAGATAACAATAGATGTCAATGATTTACCTTTAGATAAAAAAGAAATTGAAAAAGTTAGACCTAAAGGTGAAGATAGTGGTAATGGTGGTAAAGTAGTACCTGATAATAGATTAAGTACAGATGGGATTTCACCAGGAGTTAGGTCAAAAGATGATTTAAATAAAGCTAATGAAGAGATAAATAGTTCTGATATAGAAATAAAAAGATAATAATTGTAAAGAAAGCACATTTCATAAAAAGAAATGTGCTTTTTATATATAAAATTTGAAAACATTAAAACAATAAATATCTATATTTACAAAAGATAATAGTATACAAAAGATGGGTAAGTGAATAAATTATAATATATTATAAATTATCCGTTAAGGGGGATACTATTTAATGGCTACATTAACAATGTTAAGTCCTGGTGTATACATGAATGAGGTTGATAAATCTCAGTATATTACAGATTCCTCTACTTGTATTATAGGTATGGTTGGTGGTGCAAGGTTTGGGCCAGTTGGTGTACCTACACTTATTACTTCTCAACAAGAGTTAGTCAAGACTTTTGGTGAGCCTGTTGAGGGTGAGCATGGGTTGTATAGTGCCATGATGGCTCTAGTTCATGCTAGTCAAGTAATTTATACTCGTGTTGTAAGAGGTGGAACAAAAGCTACTGCTGGTGTTTTGGGAACTGATAAAATTCTTTATAAATCAGCTGTTATAGGTGATGCTAGTAATGGGTTAAAGATTTCTCAAACTGCTTTAACAGGTGGCAAATTCTCCATTACTGTAAAAGATGCACAGGATGTTGAGAAAGAAAAGTTTGAGGATTTAACATTAACGTCCTCAGAAGAAAACTATGTTGAGGCTATTGTAAATTCTAAATCAAAACTAATCAGGGTTGAACTTCAATCAACTGGCGAAATTACTGCCAAGGATTTCACGTTAGGTGATACTGTTAAAGGTGGTAACACTGGTGCAAATGCACATGCTGGTAAAAAAGGAACTGATAAGATTGTGTTAGAATCAAAATATTTTGATTCTGAGTTAAATGGATGTTCCGCAGTATTTAGTGCTATGGATGATTTTACTCAAACATTTAATTTACATATCTTAGATGAGAATGGTAATGTTGTTGAGCAATTCAGTACTTTATCTTTAGACCCTAAATCACCTCGTTTTGTAGAGACTATTATTAATAATGGTTCTATTCGTGTTAATGCTAAGATGGATACTAATACATCTATTCAATATCATGAGGATACTTTAATCTTTAGTGGTGGTGATGATGGTATTTTAGGTATCACAGCACAAGATGTAATTGGTGATATTAGTGGTGGTGGTTTACAAAGTTTCTCTAACCCTGAGACAGTTACTATTGATGTATTGACTGCAAGTGGTTGGAGTGATTCCTCTGTAATTAAAGCTGGTTTACATATCGTAGAAAATCGTGCAGATTCTATTTTTATTGTAGACCCACCTTTTGGCATGTCTGTTCAAGAGATGATTAATTGGTCTAATGGTAAGGGTTCATACACTAATCAAGGTGGTTTAGATACATCTTATGGTGCATTGTATTGGCCATGGTTACAAATTAGTGATAACTATACTAATAAAAATATATGGTTGCCGCCTAGTGGGTTTGTAGCTGGTCAGTATGCATATAATGATAAAGTTGGTTTCCCTTGGTTAGCACCTGCTGGTCTTAATAGGGGTAAAATCACAAAAGCTATTAATACAGAATATTCACCTACACAGGGTGAACGTGATGCTTTGTATGGACATAGGAATGTTGTAAACTGTATTACTAATTTCATAGGACAAGGTATTGTAATATGGGGTAACAAAACTTTACAACGCCAACCTACTGCATTAGATAGGGTAAATGTTCGACGTTTGATGTGTTTCTTAGAACGTAGTATTGCCGCTAAAACAAGGTATTTTGTTTTTGAGCAAAATTACGATGCAACATGGGAACGTTGGAAAACTCTTGTTGAACCTGTATTGATTAATGCTAAAAATAATGGTGGTTTGTATGATTATAAAATTGTGTTAGATGCTACTGCTGAAGATTATGAAAATAATAGGATGCCTATTAGTATCTATGTTAAACCAGTTAAATCTGCTGAGTTTATTAGTTTGACATACAATATCATGAGTTATAGTGCTAGTTTTGATAAATAAGGAGGAGTATAATAGATGAGTCAGTTAAACGCAGCTTTTATGTCTATGGATTCCACTTATGAAGTTCAACGTACCAATAACTTTAGGTTTATCGTTGATTTAAGTGAGTTTTCTAATAATACTTCTTCCTCTAGTGGTGATATTATCGAGTTGGCTTGTGATAGTACAGGTTTACCTACCGTATCTAATGACCCTATTGAGTTAGATTATGGTAACTCTCAAATCAAAGTAGCTGGTAAAGCTACAACTGATGATATTACTGTTGCAGTTAAAGACTTCATTGAGCCTGATGTTGAAAACATCTTATGGCAGTGGAGGATGAAGGTTTATAACCCTAAAACAGGTAAAGTTGGTTGGGCAAATAACTATAAACGTACTTGTATGATTGTTCAATATGGGCCAAATGGTGAAGTATTGAGGAAATGGCAATGTGATGGTTGTTGGCCAACAAGTCTTGATTTAGGTGAGCTTGACTATTCAAGTGGTGATAAAAAACAAATTAGTATGAGTTTGTCTGTAGATACTGCATATCTTGTAAGGGATGGACAAAATACTCATATTTATGGTACTGATTAATAGTATCGTTTTTAGAGATGTAACATATGTTACATCTCTTTTTTGTGTTATAATACTAATATAATATTAATATTAATATTATATTTATGTTTAATAAGAGGTGTATTATGGAAGAAAAACAATTAGAGGATTATCAAGTTAGGTTTATCGACGAGTATCGCACGTTATGTGAAAGGTGTTCTAAACTACATAGTATATTAGTTAAGTATGACGCTGGTACATTAGACTTTTCTCCTAAATGTAGTTCTGAGTTGCTAAGTAGTCAGTTAGAGTATATGGAAGGTTATAAGTATATTCTAGAGGTTAGGGCTGAATTAGAAGGTATTGACTTGTCTAAGTATATGTAGTATATTATAAGTATAACCGTGGGACACATGGGGATAGCCTATTGTCTGGTTGTAAGACTCTTTTAACATAGTATTAAAAGAGCGAACCGTTGGGTAGGAACCTCACTGACTTAATTAAAAGTCAAGAGAGGATGTCAGAAAGTGTATATCTTCTCTGATTATCTGCCTTTTACTATTAATAGATATAACACTTAGTAAAACACACTTCTATGGTTTAAATAGAAGTGTGTTTTTATATATGTTAATGTAAGGGGTTTACATTTTTTGTGATATGTGTTATATTTTTGGTGGGATATTTTTTAGTAAGTGTTCCTTTCTTTTGGGTAGATACATTTAAGCGTATTTGAGCATATTTTAATCCTGTTGAGTAGTTTGATATATTTTTTGCTCCTTTCTTGCAGTTGACACATTGGTTCTGTGTCAACTGCTTTTTATTTTGTCATTTTATAGATTGTTTATATTAAATGTCTTATTATAGTTAGTATAAATAGTTATATTTGATATATGTTCTCATTTTTATTTCAGATAGTTATTATATATAGTTAATCTTGTTATTAATAATATATAATAAATGTGTAAGTACTCAAAGATTCCAGTTCTACATTATACCGTATTGCTAATTAATATACAAAGGATATGTAAGGTAGTGTCATATTTAAGTAGAATGGGGGAAATGTCTTTGAATATTATTGAGATGCTTTCTGTTCTAGGTATGAATATCAGTATAAGTGATGTTTCTATGGCTACGATTTTACTACTAACTATCATTCAGATATCACCAATAGATTTTAATCCACTATCTGTGATTTTATCTATTATAGGTAGAGAATTAAATAAAGAGGTTATAGATAGGGTTGAAAAAATTGAAAAGTTAGGTGAGTCTAATAGTAAGGAGTTAGTTAAGTTGTCTTATGACATATCTGAGACTAGGGCAATAAATTCACGCTCTAGGATTTTGGAGTTTGATGATGACTTATTACATAATGTAGCAAAGTCAAGAGAGAGTTTCGACCACATTATGCTTGATATAACTTATTATGAGCATTTTTGTAGGAGGTATCCAGATTTTCACAACCATATAGCTGATATAGCTACATCACATATAGTAGAGACATATAAGAGTAGATTGTCTAGGAATGATTTCTTAAAGTAGATGAGGTTATATGGAGAGTAGAGTTAGGGTAAATACTAACTCTACTTTTGTTGTTATATGGGGTTATATTATTGTATATAAATAATTTTAGTAGGAATACTTTAGATATTTTATTTAATACGTACAGAAGAGGTTTATATGGTTCAAGAGAATACATTTAGTTTAGGTTCTGATGTTTTTGGTGATAATAATAGTGGTGTTGAAAGAGTAGATGTTATTAACAAAGATGTTAGAGTAGATGATTTAGGTGTTAGGGAAGATAAAAAAGACATGGTAGAAAACAATACAAAAGTTGATACTATTGCAAGAGATTTAGATAGGGAAGATATGTCAGCTGGTTCTAAGAAAAGTAAATTAGATTATGAAACAACAGTTTTGTTACCATCTAAAGGGATTTTATATAGAGAGGACGGTATACCTGCTAATATTACTTTACGTGGTATGACAACTCGTGATGAGAAGATTATGTATGCTAGTCAGGGTGCTGATGTATTTAAAAAGATTCTAAGGAATTGTATTGTTTCACCTGAGAATATTGATATTAATCGTCTTATTAGTGCTGATGAAATGTTCTTAATTTTGCAGTTAAGGATGGTAACTTTTGGTGATAAATATAAAGTACGTTCTACTTGTCCTCATTGTGGTGCTGTAGATGAGCATGAAATTAGTTTGTCTGATTTTGAGACTTTATATTTAGATGATGATTTCACAGAGCCTATTAAAGTTGAGTTACCTCGAAGTGGGGATGTTATTTCTTTACGTTTGTTGCGTAACTCAGATACTGAGTATGTTGAAAAATATGCTAAAAGGTTTGCTAAACAATTTAATCAGAATTATAAAGAAGTGTTGTATATCTGTAGGATGGCTAAGTATATTGTTGCTATTAATGATAAACCAGTAGATTTCATTGATGCTAGGTCTTATGTAGAAAATATGTTATCTATGGATAGTGCTAAAATGCAGTCTGTTATTGGTAGTATTATTGTAGGTGTTGATACAACTGTAGAACATGAATGTACTACTTGTGGTGAGTATTACGATTTTCAAATGCCTATTACGAGTGAGTTTTTTCGTCCCACAATTAAGTAGTTATAATACTGAAGAAGAGAATAAAGTTGCTAGGGAGATTCGTTTTTCCGCATTTAGGGTTCTCATGAAAGAGGCTTTTCAGTTAGCATATTTTGGGAGAGTTTCTTATGAGTCTGTTGATAATATGAGTTCTTTAGAGAGAAGAACTATGTATCAATTATTAGTTGAGCAGAAGAAGGAAGAAAAGAAAGCACAAGATGAGGCTATTCAGAAGGCTAAAGAGAATAAAGGTTCTCGTAGGCATAGAAGGAGGTAGCCTCTTTCTTTTATATTGGTGGTTTGTATATGGATGAAGCAAAGAATAAAGAAAATCTAAATAAACGTATACAAAAGATAGAGCAAAAAGAGGCTAAAAGGGTTGAAAAGCAGATTGCTAAACGTGAGCAACGTTTTTCTAAAATGCTAGACAATCAGATGAATATGCTAGAGAAGTTCTATGAGACTTCTAATAAGAAAACAAAGGATAGACTTAGTAGTGGGTTACAGAATCAGCAGACAATCTTAGAGGATAATTTGTCTGATATGAAGAGAGAGTTCAACTTATATGCTAAGTATATGGACAACAGTACTCGTAAGTATTATAAGGGTATGATTTCTGTTGCTGATGAAAATTTACAAACAATGAAAGACACAGTATCTAAGCGTTTTGGTGAAATGACTGATGATATTGAAGATGAGATTGTGGGTATGACTGATTCTATCTCTGATAGGGTGAAGAGGTTTACAAAGGATATTAGAGATGCCGCTATAGCTTTGGAATTAACAGATGTTGCTGACAATGTTAAAAGTCAATTAACAGACATTACAGACTCTTTTATTGACAATTTTAGGGAACGTAGTGCTATGTATAATGGCAACATTACAAAAGGCAGTTATCAAAAAATGATAGGTAGTGTTGTGGATTCATCATATGCTATGAGTAGGTCAGAGGCATCTGAGCTTGTAAATTCTGTTATGGATGAGATGTCTATGAAAACGGGTGAGCAGTTAGAGCCGTATTTGAAAGAGATATCAGCGTTACATGCTTCTATAGATGCTAATATTAATGATATGACTGGTATTATGAGAGCAGATATAAATTCAGGGGCTAGGGGTGCTATATTTAAGAGTATTTCTAATATAGCGACTGGACTTGGTTCTGATACGAATTTAACTGTTGATAGTAATGCTATGTTATCTTCTATGAATGAGCATATTGAGGACTTATTTAATTTGTCAAAAGGTGATTCTAAAAAATTCACAGGTATGACTAAATCATTGGCTACGATGGAAGGTATTCAGCAACAAGAATATAATAAAGGTGTTGAGGAAGCAGGGGGCAAGATTGTAGAGTGGTCTAAAATGTCTGTTCCTGAACTTCTTAAAGATGATGATTTTGTCCATTTTACTGCTTTGAGTGGCATGACTGCACAAGATTTCAGAGATAATATTGATAGTGGTAATGCTGATAAAGTCATGATGGCTATGCAAGATACGTTGAAAGATGTAAAAAATGACCAGTTCGCTTTGAATCAACGTAGAGAGATGTTAGGGTTTAGTTCGGATGCTGTTGCGATGGCTTTAGCAGATGAGGATAGTTTAGCTGATAACTTGAAGAAAGTTACTGATAATATTAATGCTAATGCAGATAAGACTGGTTCAAATGCTGAAAGTATGGCTGGTAAGTCTACAGGATTCGTAGAAAAAATTGGTAATTGGTTGTCTGATTCATTCCCAGTTAGGTTGGTATCTGATTTCTTTAGTCAGTTAGATGTTAAAGCCGCCAACTTAGCAAATTACGCTATTATAGCTTATACCGCCGCTAATGCGTGGGGTAATGTAAAAGGATATTTCAATAGTTTTAAAGGAATATCTAAAGGTTTTAAAGGGATGGGAACATTCTTTGAAAAGGGAGGATTAAAGAGGGTATTCAGTTCTAAAGGTGCTTTAAGTGGTGCTATAGAGAGTGGATTATCTTCTGTGTTTGGTAAGACAGGAGGTTTTTTCAGTAAGGTATTTGATGGCTTTAAAGGTGTGTTTTCGTGGGTAGGTAGAGTATTCTATGCAAATGCACCTGAGGGGATAATAAGGGCTTTATCTAAAGTTGGTTCTAAATTATGGAAGCCTTTTTCTGATTTCTTTGGTACTATTTTCTCTAAAATAGGTAGTAGTGGTATTGGTAAAATATTCAGTAAGTGGTTTGGTGGGGGAATATTTAAAGTCTTAGGTAAATTTATACCAATCATTGGTGGATTTTTTGATGTTATATTAGACTTCTTTGATGGTTTGAATAATGTTGATAAATGGTTTGGTGAGAATCATAGTCTATTTGATACTATTATGAGTGGATTAATAGGTTCTATTTTTGGTACTGGTAGTGGTGTTCAAGGTAAGGATTTCGTGAATGATTTTCTCACTGTTTTGGCTGGTGCTTTTAAAGGTGGTGCAGCTGGTTTCGCAGTAGGTGGGCCTATGGGTGCCTTGGTAGGTGCTATTATAGGTGCTATTGCTAATGCTATTGGTGGTGACAGGATTGCTAATGCATTTAATGACTTCAAAGATAGGATTATAGGTATTTTTGATGGTATATTTGATGCTTTACATGATTTAGTAGCTGATTCATGGGTTGGTAAGTTGTTTGGTATGGAAAAGACTAATCCAGATGCTACAACTTCTGATAATTTAGGGACTATATTTAAGGGTGGTTTAGAGTTAAATCCATTTTTAGCACCAGCGATGGCTGTATATAATAAGATGACTACACCTATTGATGATAGTGATATAGGTTCTCATGCCGATGGTTTATCAAATGTACCTTATGATAATTATTTAGCATATTTACATAAAGGTGAGGCTGTTTTAACTGCTAATCAAGCTGGTGCCGTTAGGTCTGATGGTGGTATTGATGTTGGTAATAGTGGTTCTTTGATTAATGCTTTAGGGCTAAATGGTGAAATAGGTCAAGGACGTTCTGTATTTGAGAAAGTGTTAAGAGGTGTTTTTGGTATCACTGGTGAGGATACGTATGGTGTAGGTGGTCTTTTTGGTACTATACTTAAAAACTTATTTAATATTGGTAGTGATGGTATAGGTGGTCTTTTTGGTGATGGTTCTTTATTAGACAAATTAAAGTCATTGATTGGTGGTAGTGATTCTTCTTCATCAGGTGGTGGAAAGGGTGCCCCTATGTCTACTGGTAAAGGTGATTCTAAGAAGGTGTGGGATTTCTTAGCTGGTAAGGGGTTTTCTGCTAATGCTATTGCTGGCATTATGGGGAATTTACAGGAAGAGAGTGGATTCCGTAGTGGTGCTATTGAAGGTGATATGGGGAAAACAAATGAGGATTTACTTAAACAGATTACTGCTAGTAAAGATGCATTTTTGGCTCATCAAGGTGGTTTTGGTTTAGCACAATGGACAAGTGATAACAGAAAATCTGATTTATGGGATTATGCACAGTCTAAGGGTAAGAGTGTTGCTGATTATGATACTCAGTTAGAGTTCTTATTTAAGGAATTAAAAGAAAATTATTCTGATACTTATGATGCTTTAATGAATGGTAGCATATCTTTAGAGGAAGCTTGTACAGTATTCGGTGATAAGTATGAGGGTTTTGGCGCAAATTCAGCCGCTAATAGGTTAGCTAATGCTAAACAAGTATATCAAGATAGTACAGCTACAGCAGGTAGTGGAAAACCTCAATACGCTCAGGGTACACCTTGGGTACCTGATACACAGGTTGCTTTAATTCACGAGGGAGAGATGGTAGTACCAGCTGATGTAAACCCACTTAATACAACTACAAGTACAACAACTGTTTCAGATGAAGATGGTAGTGAAAATGTAGTAGACGCTATAAAGTGGCAAGTTAGTAGGTTGGAGGCTAAGTTTGATATATTAATTAATATATTATCAGGTGGCTCTAGTACTAGAGGTGTTAGTGGTAGTACTTCAGTCGATAATTTGTTGAGAGTGTAATGTTTGGGGGTGTTTGAGTTTTGGCAAATGACTTTAGTTCTGACAAGTATTCTATGTCAGTTGGTAAGAGTGGGGTTACTACGATGCAGTGGAATCCCACTCAAATCGTACCTTGTTACATTGTAAATCTTGTTACAGGTATGAAGATTAATTTTGCGACTCTACCTACAGATGTTTCTGAGGATTACTCTGCTAGTTTCGGTTCTCAGCAACCTATGGGTAGGTCATCTCCATATTTTAACTATGAAAATAGTGAGGCTAGGACAGTTTCTTATAGCGTTACATTGCATAAAGATATTGTACCTGATATGGAGAATGTTGTATTAGAGTGTAAGAAGTTAGTCTATCCTAAGTATACTGGTAGTTTAGTTACACCGCCTTATTGTTATGTGAGGTTTGGTGCTATGATAAATATGACTGCTATAGTCAATTCAGTTAGTGTTGAGTGGGGTGGTGCAGCTGGAACTATATTAGGAGATACTTTGGATAGTGAGTCTTTAGGGGGAAATAGTTCACCTACATATTCTGATGTACAATTAAGTTTTAGTTTTACTGAATTAAGATTACGTTCCTTAATGCAAGCTGATAATGTATTTGACGAAGGGCCAGTAAGGTAGGTGATTTTTATGCATAAACCGTCATTAATAAAAACAGAAATAACACAGTCTTTTACAAGTAGACAGGATAAAATATCTCGATATTCTAAATTAAAGAGGTTAGTTAATCTCAATGGTGATACATATATAGAAACACCTAACAAGTTTACAATAGAGGAGAGTAATAGGGATATTTACTACTCTGTTGAGAAAGGTTTTGAGGATAGATTAGATTTAATATCTAATAAATTTTATGGTACACCGTTAATGTACTGGGCAATAGCTGTTATGAATCATATAGATAACCCTTTAGATGTTCCTGTAGGTGTTGTGTTGAGGATACCAGCCATTGAGTCCATTTACGATACAGGGGTGATTCAAATTTGAGTGATTACAAAGATAGTCTTATTACTAGAAATTTAAGTCCTCATCAGCCTCTATATGCTTTTATAGATTTAAGTATTGATGGGCATAATATATCATATTTCGGTAATAAAGAATTTAATGATTCAGTAATTAGTCTTAATGTGGAAAGAAAAGGTACTTCTAATCAAGATTTAGCTGGTTCTACTTTTGATATAGAGTTGTATGATGATACTGCTTTAAGAATAGAAGAGCTGTTAGCGAATACTATACCAGCAGGTTCAAATTTTAAGACCGCTAAAGAGTTGAAAGATACTGGTAATAAGGTTACTGATGGTAATATCGAGTGGAAACAACAAGAGGAAGCTAAGAAAAAAGAGCAGGCAGAGAAGGATAATACATATACAGAGGAAGATGAAAAGAAAGACCCTAATCATAAAGCAGGCACTAAAAAACAGTCTGGTGGTGCAACTCAGTCTGGAAATGTTAGGTGTAAATATGGATGGTGTGATTAAATGTGCTACATATATTCATAGTTATAGTTATGAATAGGTATGTATATAGCACGTATAGTCCATACATCTAGTGATAGGTGTGTGTCGAGTGGTAACACTCGGAGATTCATTGAATTGCTGGAAAGTCCTAAAGCTCAATTAACTACAACGTGATATCTAATAATATGATATGAGCGTGAATGGTAGCGAAAGCAGAAAAAATAATTGAGATGGTATAAGGTGAAATAAAAGCTATATCACATATGATATAGTCCTAAGTACTGAGATAATGGACAATCAGCAGCCAAGCACGTAAGTGAAGGTTCAACGACTATCCTGTGAAGGAGTACGGCTCTAGTGAGTGGGTGAGAATCCCTTAAATGGAAGTGGTGAAGGTCTTTCAGATAGAAAGATTAAGATATAGTCTGTGCCTACATGAAAGTGTAGGATGCACGTAGTGGTGCTGGCTAGAAGTAGCGATTCTAGTTGAACGAGCATCCTCTCATAGAGAGTTTTATGGTTTTATATATATTGAAATTAATCTCCTTTTGTAGTACATTAATAATATAATGTTTATTGTTAATGATACGAAAGGGGGTGTAAATCTCGTGAATAAGAGTTTTAAAGTTAGGATTTATCCAAATCAAGAACAGAAAGTCTTGATTGATAAGACATTTGGATGTGCAAGATTCATATACAATTTTATGTTGAATCTGAAACAAAAATTGTATGAGTATCATAATATTTCTTTAGGTTTTTATGACCTATCTAAGATTCTTACAGAAATTAAAAGACATAAATTGTGGCTTAAAGAAGTTGATAAGTGGGCATTACAAAATGCTTTAAAAGATTTAGATAGTGCTTATAAAAGATTTTATAATGGTGGTGGATTTCCTAAGTTTAAATCTAAAAAGCGAGATAAAAACTCCTATCGTACAAATCATAGAATACAGTTAATTGTAGATAATAAGAAAGTTAAAATTTCCTAAAGTTGGTAGTATTAAGTTCAGAGATAAAAGTAGATTTGATGGAATTACTAAAATTTATAATATCACTATTTCTAGGACATCTAGTGGAAAATATTATGCTAGTATATCTGCTGAGGTTAATATTGAACATTTTGAGAAAACCAATCAGAGTGTGGGTATTGACTTGGGATTAAAAGATTTCTGTATCTTAAATGATGGAACTAAGTTTGAAAATCCTAAATTTTTAGTTAGAAATGAAAAGCGACTTAGATTACTTCAAAAATCGTTAAGTCGCAAGATTTGTGGTTCTAAAAACTATGAAAAAGCTAAGATAAAGTTAGCTAAATTTCATGAGTATATTGTTAATTTTCGTAAAGATTATTTACATAAAATATCGTTATATTTGGTTAGAAATTATGATATTTTATGTGCAGAAACATTGAGAGTTAAGAATATGGTAAAGAATCATAAGTTAGCTAAATCAATTAGTGATGTTAGTTGGTATGAATTTTGTAGGCAGTTAGAGTATAAGTGTCTGTGGTATGGAAAGAGATTTGTACAGATTAGTACATATTTTGCATCATCACAAATATGTTCTAATTGTGGGTATAAGAATTCTGATGTTAAAAATCTCAATGTAAGAGAATGGACTTGCTCTAAATGTGGCAGTCATAATGAAAGAGATATCAATGCATCGATTAATATTTTGCATGAAGGATTAAGAATTATATAATTTCAGTATATAGAACCATAGGACATATGGGGATAGCCTACTGTCATAGTGTAAGACGTATAGTGAATCTGTTTCATTATGTGTAATTATTGGGTAGGAACTTCGTCACTTTAATGAGTGGTGAGAGGATGTCAGAGAAAAGGTCAAGTAATAGAAGATATTTCTCTTATAGGGAAGGCTTTAAAATATACCTTAGCTTTTGAGGGGCCTGCTTTAACCCTAACATTAAATTGTGTGGCTGAGGCTGATGTTAAGACTACGCAAAAGTTGAATATGGAGTTTAGCGCTGAAAAGTTTGGGGGTAAGCCATCAGATATTGTTAGAGCATTATGTGAGAAAGCTCATATCAAGATTGGTCGGATTGTAGAAACAAAACCAATCTTAGGTGATGATGGTAAACCTAAAGAGTTTAAGATGGGTTCTCGTACTATGAGGGAGTTTATTGCAGATGAGTTGTTAGAAAAAGCTACACCTACTGATTCTGATAAACCTGGTTATAAATTCTTTTTGCAAGTTGTTGATGGGGAAGAGAAAGCATTTTTTGTTCCTAATGATATGTATGGTGATATGACTGTTATCACATATAAGAAGATGGAAGAGACTACAACAACTACTACAACCACAACAACTTCTAATGATAAGCCTAGTGGGTTAAGTCCGTATCAAAAAGTTATGGGTGTATCTACGCCAATTCTAGGGCATACAAGAGATACTAATGTTAGTGTAGTAGGTGATGGTAAGGTTGTCTTTGTAGGTGATTTTAGAGTTAGAGATTTACAAAATTCAGTACCTGATAATAAAGATTTAATGTATATCTATGATGATAAAGCTAATTATAGGTGGTTAAAGGATAACTTTGAATTAATAGAGTCTAAGTTACATATGGGGTATCGTGTATATTTTATGTTAGGGCATAATGATATAGACAATATTCTTAATTATGTTGAGTTTTATAATAAAGTAGCTAAAGAATTAGATACAAAGGGTGTTCAAGTCTTTGTTGTATCTGTTTTACCTGTTTTCATGGGTAAAACAGATTTACATAATAGTAATATACAACGATTTAATAATGCTATAAATCAGAATAGAGTTAGGGAATTGCATTATGTAAATATTTATGGTGATATTTTAAAGACTTTAAGAAGTAATAATACTAAACAAGATGGTATTTCTTATAATAATAGATTAATGCAAGATGTATATAATAGAATAGTCTATTATCGTGAGGATTTAACTACATCTAAGAATATAGGTCTTAGTAGAAGTAATATTATAAATGGGTTAGAATTTGTTACACATACATTACCGGATATGTTAAATACAAATTCATATCAAGGTAATGTTTCAGATGATGAGTATTATGGTAGTTTTATTGGTGTAGAGGAAGATACATCAAACCTAGTAGCATTAGCTTTAGCTGATGCCTCAAATGAGGATATAGCAAATTTACTATCTGAGATGACATTGTGGAAGATGTACTTAGAGGATGAGAATAATAAGGTATCTAAGGTAGGTATACTTGGTAGTGATAAGACTGAGAGTATCGATAAGTCTAAGTTACAGTTTGATAAAAATAAATTAGTTAATGCTTTCATAGATGTACTAGATAAGAAGGGATATACTAAGGAAGTTAAAGAGTATGTATCACTTGTAAATACATTTACTGATACTATTAAAGATAAGAAATTAGATACAACTGATAAATATGTAAATGCTTTGACTATGTTATCTAGCAAACTTGGTAAAGATAGTTCTATTTCAAAAACTATTACTAATGTTGTTAAGGTTATTACTGAGAATAAAGATAAGGTTCTTAATGTTAAGGACAAAAAGATTTCTTATGATGATTTAGCTACAGATATAGTTTCTAAATTACTACCTAATCAGAGTGCTAATATAAGTAAAATCACTGATAAGGTTTCATCTATTATGAAGTTAGATAGAGATAAGATAAAAAAAGGTGATTATTCTGAATTACAAGGAATGTTAGCTAAAGAGCTAGGGATTAATGATAAAGATATTAATAAATATGTAGAGATAGGTAAGACTATATCTGAGATATATAAGAATAGGGAATACTTTGACATAAAAGATTTAAGTCTAGTTTCTACTGATTTATTAAAGAGTGTTGTAGGGGAAGAAAAAGTAAAAAAAGTTGAGAAGTATATAGATACTGCTCAGAATTTATACAAGGCTTTTAGTGGTGCTAAAGATATAAAGGATATCAATAGTGCTGTAACTTCTTTGTCTGATGTGTTAGGTAAGAATACAAAAATTAATAGGTATATAGATACTGCTAGGTCTTTTATGGATATCATTAATAAAGGTAGTGTTGGTACAGGCATCATTAATACTAATAATGGAATTAGTAAAATCATAAATGATAGGTTGCCTAATATAGCACAGGCAGGTACTTTAGGTGGAGTTGTGGCATCTACTGTAGGTATATCACCAACTTCTACTAAAGAGGTGTTAAAGGCTTATGTTCCTAAAGGTGTTGATAGTGGTGTTACTAAGGTAAATGGTAGTCCTACTGATGGTACTAAGACAGGTCAATCATCTAATGTTACAAAAGATGGGATATCAGATGAGGAAATGAAGAAAGGTGTTAGGTCTGTTACTTTTGGTGGTAAAAAGACTAAAATGGAGATTTGTGGTGAGTATGAGATTTACACAGGAAGACCTGATGGTAGGGTAATTAGTTTCTCACCAGAGTTTGAGAGTGATAATATAGCTACAAATAAAGTACCTACAAGTGCATTGACAATAGATGGTGTTAGGAATGAGATGCTAGAGTGTACTATTGAGGGTGTTGGTGGTGCTTTAGCTAGTGATGCTTATATGGAGAGGTCTAATCAAGAGGGGAGTAGTAATGTTGGTGTTGTGTTAGGTATGAGTGGTTCTTCTTTCAAGAATTTAGAATCATCAGCCGCAAGTATGTGGAGTCGATATTTTAGTTCTGTATATGGTGCTAGTTTAGAGATATTAGGCGATACTAGAGTTAAGTTTCAAGGACATATCAAGATAGCAGTTTATACTAAGTACGGTTTTTTACACCATACCAGTGGTATTTACAATATACAAGGTATAACAGATTCTATTAATGGTGGTATGTTTACTACTACACTTGATTTACAGAAAAATAGTGATGAAGTTAAGAAAAAGAAAAAAGGAAAGGAAAAGAATAAAGTGGATGAAACAAAAGGACATGATGTAGGTGATGGTAAATACTGGGTTAAACAAAGTGGCAAGGTATCTTTAGAGGGTGCTATAAGTGGGATACCTAGTGCTTTAGATATGTTAGGTAAGTGGTTCTATGATAGGTCAGGGCATAAGTTGGTTGTTACCTCTGTTACTGATGGAGACCATGCATATGGTGAACACTGTCATGCTAATGGTTGGAAGATGGATGTCAATGATTGGTATGGGCCAGAGGGGTTACAAGGTGGATTAATTATTAATAGTGATGATACACCTGGCTCGATTTGTCTTGACTTTATTGAATATGGTAGGTCTATAGGTCTAGGTATGAATTTTGAGGGAGACCATATAGATATTCAAATGGATGGCACTGAGTGGAATGAAAATAATCCTGGTGGTGCTAAAGATAATGGTGGTTTTAGAGGATAGAAGTTAAATGTCTATACGCAATGATGATTTTAGTGGTAGTCTAAGGACACCTACTGAACTTAGTGGTATATATCGTGCTAGGGTTGAGAATAATGTAGACCCTTTACATATAGGTAGGGTTCAAATACGTGTGCCAATGGTTCATAAAACAGTTTCTAGTGGTGGTACCTCTAATGATATGTTGCCTTGGGCCAGCTACTGTTCGTCTATAGGTGCTGGGTACAATTATGGTTCTTTTATTGTTCCTGAGATAGGTGAGTATGTGTGGGTTATGTTTGAAGATAATGACCCAGAGAAGCCTGTATACCTAGGTTCTGTTTTTGGTACTGACTCTACTCTTGAAAAGAGGTATGGTAGTGATGATACTACTGGTGTTTGGAGTGGTGTAGTTGGTGCTAATGAGGTTCCCATTGAATCACAAAGAGAGAGTCCATCTCATAAGATGATTTATAAATCCAGACACGGTACTATGATGTACTTCGATACCGATGATAAGACAAATTCCTTTGGTGTTGAGGATGCCAATAATCAGAAGTTCAAGATATCATCTGTAGAGGGGAAAACATTCACATTAATGGAAGGTGAGAATAATGTGGTTGTTAAGATACATGATGGTAGGGTTGACATCGGTTATGAGGGTGGTAGAGGTATTCAAGTTATACCAAGTGATGGAAATATAGTATTAAAGGCTAGTGGTGCTACTATAACATTATCAGATTCCATTACTATGAAAGCAGATAGTGTTAGTGTTAAATCAAGTTCATTTAGTGTTAAGTCTGATGATATTAAGATGACAGCTGGGAATGTTAAGATTATAGAGACATAGAGTTAAATAGAGGTACGATTCGTACCTCTATTTTAGTGTAAAAAATTCATGTTAATTTTAGTATGGTATTCGATTATAAATATATGTGAGTGTTTAGAGTTGATTACTTTGTGTTTGGTTGATAAGTGTATTCTGTAGAAGTAGTTTTTATGATGTTTAGTGTATCTTCTTACTGAAAGGTTGTTTTTATAGTATGTATATATCATAATCATCTTGTAAAAATAGAAAGTGGGGTGATAATAATGTACTTAACAATGAAGCAACAAGTAAAGCATTTAACTAAAGAAGAATATAATATTTTAAGAGAGTTGTGCAGAATATCAAAGAATTTAACTAATCAAGCAATTTATAATATTAGACAATATTATTTTCAAGAAAAACAATATTTAAGGTATGAGTCTAACTATCATGAGTTAAAAAATTCTGAGAATTATAAGTTGTTAAATTCTAATATGGCTCAACAGACCATTAAAGGTGTTGACTCAATGTTTAAGTCATTTTTTGCTTTAATTAGATTAGCAAAACAAGGTAAATATAGTTTTAAGCATATAAGATTGCCTAATTATTTACCTAAAGATGGGTATTCATGTTTAATTATTGCTCAGTTTAGTATTAAAGATGGTAATGTTTTAATGATTCCATATTCTAATGCTTTTAATAAAAAATACAAAACAAGAGTTAGTGTTAGAGTTCCTAAAGTATTAGAAGATAAAAAGATAAAAGAAATTAGAATTATACCTAAATTTAATGCTAGGTTCTTCGAGATTCAATATACTTATGAAATTCAAGGAGAAAATATACAATTAAATACTAACAATGCACTGGCTATTGATTTAGGGGTTAATAATTTGTGTACTTGCGTAACAAACATAGGCAAATCTTTTATTATTGATGGAAGAAAGTTAAAGTCTATCAATCAATTCTTTAATAAGAGAAATGCGAGATTACAGTCCATTAAAGATAAGCAAAATATCAAGAAACAAACAAAGCAACAATATTTAATCTCTCAAAAGAGAAAGAATAGAGTTGAGGATTATATCAATAAAGCATGTAGGTATATTATTAATTATTGTTTGTCTAATGATATTGGTATTTTAGTTATTGGTTATAATCAGTCATTTCAAAGTAAAGCTAATTTAGGGAATATAAACAATCAAACTTTTACTCAATTACCTTTTGGTAGGGTTAGAGATAAGTTAGATTGTTTATGCAAACGATATAATATGAATTATATTCTACAAGAAGAATCTTATACGTCTAAAGCTAGTTTCTTTGATAATGATATTCTACCTATTTATAATGCGGATAATCCACAAACCTATGAGTTTAGTGGTAAACGTATCAAAAGAGGTTTATACCAAACTAAAAATAATTATCGTTTTAATGCAGATTGTAATGGAGCATTAAATATTCTTCGTAAAAGTAAAGCTGTAGACTTAACAGTCTTATGCAGTAGGGGCGAACTGGACACGCCTAAAAGAATAAGGGTTTATTAGGATATCAAACTTCTTAATAAAATGACTTTATGTTGTTTTTAGAATCATAGGATGTTCAGAAATATATGTTAGAAGGGGTGATGATTTTTGGCTTTTTATTACAATAATGAATTTAAGGATACAATAGCTGGTAGAGGATTATCACTTAATAATACTTTTACAGTAAATTATAGAGATGGTAAAGGGGTAACAAATGTAATTAGTGGTGAGGAGAAGATAAACGAGAGTATATTCTCAATTCTATCGACTAGGGTAGGTGAAAGGTTTTTCGTGCCAGAGTTTGGTAGTCGATTACATTTAGTACTTTTTGAGCAAAATAAATATATTGCTCAGGATTTGATATCTATTTATATACGAGAAGCATTGTCTAACTGGGAAAAGAGGATTGTTGTTGAGGATGTGGCTTTAGGAGATGGGTGGGAGGATTCTAATGTTGTTCCAATTCATATTACCTATAGTCTTGCTAACAGTAATGTCATGGGTTCATATGTATACCCTTTTAATAGGAGTATAGATGGTGTTGATATGTATGATTTAGGGAGTTCTAACAATATAACAGCTTATTAGAAAGGGGGTTTTACTTTTTGGCTAGTAGCAATAATTCAATGTCTTATACTGGAAGAGATATTGTCAGTATAAGGAAAGAATTGATAAATACAATACCTACGTTGACAGATAAGTGGACTGATTTTAATGAGTCTGATTTAGGTATGGTGTTGGTTGAGTTAATGGCTGGTGTACAAGATATGCAAAACTTCTATCTTGATACACAGGCTTTTGAAACATATAGTGATACTGCGGTTCAAGATAAGAATGTTAGAGCATTACTACGTTCTATGAATTATAGGATACCGTTGGCTAAATCAGCTGAGTGTATAGTAAGGATTACATTTGTTAATAATGACATACGAGATATAACCATTCCTAAATATACGTCGTTTACGAGTAGTGTTAATACAAGTGTTATTAATTATGTTGCTAAAGATACAGTAACAAAGAGTGGTAATTTTGATTATATTGATATACCAGTTATGGAGGGTATTGCTAGGTCTATAACATGGAGTAAGGATGATTTTATATCTAATGTCAATGTAGATGGTGATATATCTAGAAGAATTTATTTAGGGTATAAGAATGTTTCTGATGGTTCTGTTGAAATTGTTCAGAGTGGTAATGTTTGGGAAGAGTGTGATGATGCTCTATTAAAATATGAAGGTGGTCGGTGGTTTTCTGTTCATGCAGATGCTGAAGGTCAGGTATATGTTTTAATGTCTGTCAATTTTTTACAACTGATTGAAGATGGCGAGACTATTACATTTAATTTTGTAACAACAAGTGGTATGCAGGGTGTTGTTGATATGGATGTAATAAATACCATAAATATGAGTATTCAAGGTGTTCAGAGGATATATAATACAACTAAGTCATATGATTCAGCTGATGTTCCTAGTAGTTCTGATTTACAAGATATGAAAGTACTTGCTAGAAGAAATGCTGTTACAATGGGTAGACTTATTACTTTAGAAGATTTTGAGACAGCTTTATATAAGAATCCTTATATTTATAGTGCAGTTGTTAAGGATTGGAAATATAGTGATTATGTAGATGAGCCTTATATTGTTAAAATATGGGCTGTAAATAATCTTGGTGAGTCTTTAGGCGAGTTGACTAGAGAAAAGTTAAAAAAGGATTTAATGTCTAAGGCTATTGCTGATGTGACTGTTCAAGTGTTGGAAGTAGAGAATGTTAATTTTGATATAGATGTTGATGTTGTGTTATCTCTTGACAATGCAACAGCTAGAGAGAGATTAAGGACAGAGATTAAAAACTATTTATCCACTAAATATCGAACTGAGGTAATGGGGTTTGGTGAGACAATATCATATTCATTACTAACTTCTAGGGTTCAAGCATATTCACCTTATGTAAAAGATGTCAGGGTTAAGACACCTAATAAAGATATAAAAGTTGGTAATATACAATTCCCTAAACTTGGAAATGTTGTTGTTAATTTAGTAGATGAATTATAGGTGTTGTAATGAAATTAGTTGATAAATTAAGAAATAATAAGTATATGACACTTATTCCGGATAAATACAAAGAGAATGAAAATTTTCTAGTATTTTTCCATCTACTAATAACTCAATTCAATATTAATGAAGAGAACATAAGGAATTTTACTAATTTAATTAATAATGATAAAGTACCTATGAAGTTTTTACAGAATCTAGGTGCATTTGTCAATTACTCCTATCAGCATTTAGCTAAGAATGATTTTAATCGTGAGTTGTCAATGCGTATGCATAATATATGGGAACAGAGGGGTAGTAAGAAGTCTATAGTTGATGCCGCCACGTATGGTGATAACATAGGGTGGGTAGGTGGGGATTTATGGATACCTGGTTATTATAAGCCATCAGCAATAGCTGGGTTTGAGTTGCCAAGAGATAGGATTTTTAGACATAGTGTTTCTAAATTTTCTAGTACTCATGTCTTTGAAGATGGTAAGACATATATGCCTGGTGTTATATTACTCTCTGTACCTAATTTGACTAGGTTAGTAAAAAAACGTATATACGAGGTTACTCCTGCTGGTAGAAAGTATATATTTCAGATTGAATCTTCGTTCTTCCCTAATGATGGGATAGATAAATTAGATATAGGTTCTTATAATGAGTTGTCTTTTTATAAGAGAATGAGGGTATATCCTAAAGACATTAATGAAGAGAATCCACCATATGACAGGGATACAGATATAGATTTCACATATGAGATTGATATGATGGCTAATATGGATGAGTTTTTTAACATACTTATTCATAGTGAAAATAGAGGTAAGAAGTATCATAGTGGACATTTAACAAATATAACTAACTATGGGTATGAGATGAATATGTCAGCATCTATGTTACCAGTAAGTTTTTTATCTCATAAATTCCCTGTAAATGGTAATGATTCTCTACCTGACAATGCATATAAAAAATCTAAGACTGGTGAATATTTAGATACTTATAACAATAAAGGGATAGATTCTATTATGAGGGATATATCTCTTATCAATGATAATAATGTAGATTTAGATGTTCATAGAGAAGTTAGGTTGACTGCTATACGGAGTGAGAGTTCTTCTAGTAGGTCAGGGAATGGTAAGATGAGTGGTATAACATCTAGTATTGTTGATGCTTTTGTAGAATCTGAGCCTATATTACCTAGCGATTGTTTGTATTCTGTTGATGATGTTGCTGATTTGAATGAAAATTGTTTTAGAGATGAATTTTATTCAAGTGGTGTACAGATAAATGGTGATAGAGAGTATCCGTGGAGATTGTCTTTAACTCATATATAGTTAGTAATATATAATATTGTAATATTTAATAGAGTGATAGTTGTGGAGGTATAAATACTTTGGCTATTTGTACATTAAAAGCTCATGTATCAAGAGCTTTAGATTTTTATAAAAAAGATGATATTTATTTTGCTATAGGTAAAGGTTCTCAATGGACTGCATCTGATTTAGAAAACTTTGATACCACTAGGGATTATGATATGAATCCACCAGTACCTAAAAATACTGATGATATGAAAGAGTTGATTGGTTTTAAAAAGTCTGAGTTTAAGGCTTTGGTAATTCAAGATGACAATGGTTCATTGGAGTATCGTGGCGTTAATTGGAGAATTGTTAGTCCTGATGATGCTATTACGCAAGGTGCTAGGTGGGTATATGTTTCTACTGAATTGTCTTATGATGAGTTGCCTACAGATAAACCATATCGTCAGGTTGGTATTTATACTGGACTAAGGAAGTCAGAGTCAGTACAGGGTAATGTGTATAATTTATTACCTAATCAGGTTGTAGATAAAGGTTTGTTAGAAGTAATAGATTATCGTAAACCTGTATATAGGGATACTGATGTTAGGGAAAAATTAAAAATTATTTTAGAATTTTAGCCGTGAGATGTGGATAGTAAAGGTTCTAGGAAACTATCACATAGTGGTAGTTCTTATACTATCCAACTAAGACATCTAATTGATTTTAGAAATATGGTTCTAAAAATGTCCTATAAGATTTTTACTGAAAAGTTGTTTTTATAGTAAAAACATATTATAATCATCTTGTAATATAATAGAAAGCGAGGTGATATTAATGTACTTAACGATAAAGCAACAGGTAAAACATTTAACTAAAGAAGAATATAATATTTTAAGAGAATTGTGTAGAATATCAAAGAATTTAACTAATCAAGCAATTTATAATGTAAGACAGCATTATTTTCAAGAAAAACAATATTTGAGATATGAAGCGAATTATCATGAATTAAAGAATTGTGAAAACTATAAATTGTTGAATTCTAATATGGCTCAACAGACTCTTAAAAATGTTGATTCAATGTTTAAATCATTCTTCGCTTTGATTAGATTAGCAAAACAGAGTAAATACAGTTTTAAATATATAAAGTTACCTAAATATTTACCTAAAAATGGTTATGCAAATTTAATCATTCAAATGATTAATATTAAAGATAGCATAATAACACTTCCTGTTTCTAATGCTTTTAAGAAAAAACTTGATAGGAGACTTAAAGTTCAAATTAAAATTCCTAAGGTGTTAGAAGATAAAAAGATAAAGCAGATTCAAATTATTCCTAAATTTAATGCTAGGTTCTTCGAGATTCAGTATACATATGAGATTCAAGAAGAAGAAATTAAATTAGATATCAACAATGCACTAGCTATTGATTTAGGAGTTAATAATTTGTGTACTTGTGTTACTAACATAGGTAAATCTTTTATTGTAGATGGGAGAAAGTTAAAATCTATCAATCAACTTTTTAATAAACAAAATGCAAGATTGCAGTCTATTAGAGATAAGCAAAATATTCTTAGACAGACAAAACAACAATTCTTAATCTCTCAAAAGAGAAAGAATAGAGTTGATGATTATATTAATAAAACGTGTCGATATATTATTAATTATTGTTTGTCTAATGATATTGGTACTTTAGTTATTGGTTATAATCCGTCATTTCAAAATAAGGCTAATCTAGGGAAGAAAACTAATCAAACTTTTACTCAATTACCTTTTGGTAGGGTTAGAGATAAGTTAGAATATTTATGTAAACGATATAATATTAATTATATTTTACAAGAAGAATCTTATACTTCTAAAGCTAGTTTCTTTGATAATGATGAGTTACCTGTTTATAATGCGGATAATCCACAAACATATGAATTTAGTGGTAAACGTGTTAGAAGAGGTTTATACCAAACTAGAAACAATTATCTTTTTAATGCAGATTGTAATGGTGCATTAAATATTCTTCGTAAAAGTAGAGCTGTAGACCTAAGGGTCTTATGCAGTAGGGGCGAACTGGACACGCCTAAGAGAATAAGGGTTTCTTAGTAAACCAAACTTCTTAATAAAGAGACTTTTTAAGTTTCTTTTAGAATCATATGACTAAAATCATGTGATGTTCAGTTTAGAGTTTTAGTTAGTTTGAGGGAATATATAGAATGAGTATAGTATCACAAAGTCCTTACTATGATAGGTATGATAGTGTAGATTCTGAACATAGGAAAGAAGGTTATACGAGGGTTTTGGCTATTCCTGGAAGGGCAGAGCAGGCATCTGAGTTTAATGAAATTCAATCTATACAAGAGGACTATTTGTCTAGGATAGGGGATTCCCTATATAAAGATGGTTTTGTTATTAGTGGGTGTGAGATCAATATCTCAAATAACTTTATCACAATTTCTAAGGGTAGAATTTATTTAGGTGGTTTGATTAGGAATACAGATGAAGTTAAGTTAGCTATAACAGGTGTCGGAAAAGAAAGAGTTGTTGCAACATTGGTAACAAGTGTTGTAACATCTTTACAGGATTCGTCATTGAGAGACCCTGCACAAAACGCTGAAAATTACAATCAGGTTGGTGCTAATAGGTTAAAACAGGTTGTATCATTTTCAGTTGTTAGTGATGGTTCAGCTGTTGGAGATAGTTCTGCTGTTGTATATAATTTGAATGATGGTGTAGTTGTTAAAGAGGCAAAAACAGATAACTATTCTATCTTAAATGATGTATTGGCTAGACGTACATATGATGAGAATGGTAACTATAAGGTTGAGGGTTTGGATTTACAATCTGTTACTGAAGATGAAGGTGATAAGATTAGGTTATATGTTAGTGCTGGTAAAGCCTATATTCGTGGGTATGATGTAACAAAACCAGCAATGAGTAGTATTCTACTTAATAAATCTAAATCAACTCGTATTATAACAAGTGAATCTCATTATTATAAATCATCAGTAAGGAAATATAAATTATCAAATTCACCTGTGGCATCTATTCAGAATTTTACTGCAAGTGTTCTTGTTACAGGTGAGCGTAAATTTAGAGGGAATGTAAAAGGTGGTCAGGAGGCTTTAAATAATACACCAGTCCAAAGTATTGTTAGTGTATACACTAAGAACTCACAAAATAATAAAGAGACTGTGTATGTTGCTGGTAGGGATTATTCATTGTATTCAGACCAGATTGACTGGTCTTTTACTGGTGAAGGTGCTACTGAGCCTACACAAGGTACTACTTATTACGTAGATTATATCTATAACTATTCTATGCGTGAGGGTGTAGATTTTAAAATAGAGAATACAGTAGATGGTTCATATGTTGTATTGTTAGATAATGGCAATAAACCAACTGAAAATTCTCTTATGTATTTTACATATAATTTCACTTTGGCTCGTAGGGATTTGATTTTATTAGATAGTGATGGGTATCTAAGTGTGGTTGAAGGTACTCCTGATAGGTTTGAAGATTTAATCACTCCTTATAGTGGTTCAACAGCTTACTTAGAGTTAGGGTATGTAGACATCTATCCTACAAATGCTTTGGGTGTTACTAATGCTTCTAGGTTATCTAGGGTAACAAATTATGATGGTGTTAGGGTTTCACAGGATAATTTGTTATTGATGTTAAGAAGGATTAATAAGTTAGAAGATAGTATCGCATCTCTTGATATGGAGAGAAGCGTTGAGAGTGGTGAGGATTTATCTAGTTTAAGTGGCTATTTTACTGATAGTTTTGAGAATATTAATAAGTCTGATTTAACATATACTGATACAGCTAAGAGGTTATCTTATACTGCTTGTATTGACTATAATAGAAGTGAGTTGACAACATCTGCTACTTTAGGTAGTGTTGATTTGTCTGTTGATGATAGGTCAAGTGATGGGTATGCTACTTTTGGTAACATAATCTCAGCACCGTATAATTCTATTTTGTCTTTATCTCAACAATATGTAACAGGTACAATGAAAGTAAACCCTTATGCTAGTTATGGGCCTCTATGTAAGGTTGAGTTATCACCAGCAGTTGATGACTGGGTAGATACAAATACTGTTAATGTATTCAATACTGCTGAGGATGTAAAGTATGTTACAGAGACAAAAGTATATTCAAAAGGTTTTTGGGGACGTCATGCTAATGAAGAAAAAACATCAACTTTTTTAGATGGTGTTGAAACAACAAAGAATGTTTCAGAGTCTGTAGCCAAATCTATTTCAGAATATATGAGGGTTAAAGATATTAATGTAGTTGGTTCTGCTTTTGGTAATAATACTAGAAATATCAGAGCTGTGTTCAATGGTAGTCCTGTAAACATTACACCTACTGATGGTAGTTCTAGTGGTACAGCTTATTCTGAAGGTGGAAAGACATATGCAACGATTAATGCTGATGCTAATGGTATGTTCAAGGGTAAGATTACTGTTCCTGAGAGGACACCATGTGGTACTGTAGCAGTACAATTTCAAGCTACAAATAATTTAGGTGAGACTCATACTGGTACTGCAAACTATGTAGCTAATGGTACTATTTTAACAAAAACCTTGACTAATACTACAACAGTTACTCAAAGGTATAAGGTCTTAAAAGAGATTACAAATTACTATAATACTGACCCTTTGGCTCAGTCATTTATTGTAGATGAGGTATATGATAGGAATATTCATAAGATTGATTTATACTTCTCTAAAAAATCATCGACTAGACCAGTTGTTGTACAGGTTAGGAATATGGTTAATGGGTATCCTGGTGAGACTGTGTATGCTGAGGTGTTACTAAAACCTAGTGAGGTAAATATACCTACTGACCCTAATGTTCCTGTTGTAACAAGTGTTACACTAAATCAACCTGTTTATTGTGTAGCTAAAAGGTATTATTGTTTTGTTATTATTTCTGACAGTAATGATTATGAAATGTATGTTGCTAAGATGGGTGATAAATTCTTAGGTAGTAATGACCAACTTGTTGTCAACCCTTATGGTGTTGGTGTATTGTTTAGTTCTTCTAATGCTAGTACATGGACTGCACATCAAGATACAGATTTGATGTTCAAGCTATATAGGACTCAATATACTGGTAATGGTGAGATTATATTTAATAATGTAGCTGTTAGGGATATTACTGGTGTTATGTTAGATGCTGCATATGAAGTTGATAGTGATAGTGATAGTAAGAATATATCTTCAAGCAAGACTGGTATTAAATGGTTCTATAGATATACTAAGAGTGGTGCAGGTGAATCTCCTACAGACTGGTTAAGTATAGATACTTTAGTCTTTAGGGATTTACAATCTTATGCTAGGAATATTGATTTAAAGGCTGAGATTACAACTGATTTTAGTACTTCACCTTTTATTGCAAAAGATAGGGTAGCTTTGAGGACATTCTTAGATAGTAAACAATCTACCTATATTTCTAAGTCTATTGATGAGACAAATTTTGCTAATCCTTATCAAGCATTGAAGATAAGTTATCAAGCAGCTCTACCTCAAAATACTTCTATGGATGTATTTTATATGGATAAAGAGGATGGAGATTGGGTAAAATTAGCTACTGATAATACAACTGTTAATGTTGGTGGTAATGCAGTTAAATTGGTGTCTTTAGATTCAATTACAAATGTTGATGAAGAGTTTAAGCAGTATACTTGGAATATCAATAAGATTAATTGTATGGTTAGTGATACTCAATCTAGAGGTTCAAAATTCTTTAAATTGAGAATTGATTTGAACACTACGCAGGCTTTTAATCGTCCTAGGGTTAAGAAATTAGCTTGTATCTTTAAAGAAAAAGAATATAGGACTTAATTATAAAATTAAGTCATAGTATATAACTATATATAGTTATAGTTGGTATAGAGGTGTAGCATAAGATTACACCTCTATTCTTTTAGAATATAAAGAGAGGTGTGTTTATGCCTGAAAGAGTACAAAAGATGTTCTGTACAATGTTTAAAAAAACAGAGGAAGAGCAGAGGAATTATGATGCTAGGAAAGAATTATCTAGGACTAAGGAAGAGTTAAAAAATACTTCTGAGACTTTAGATAAGGCTATGACATTAATTCAAGAATTAAGTAGTGAATTATCTTCTATTAAGGAAGAGTTAAATAATACAAAAGAGAGTAGTAAATGAATATTTTAAAGAGATACAATTCAGATAATATAGACTGGAATATAGGTTCTTTGTTTGCACATGATGATTATATTATAAAGTTGTTATATTTGATGAGAGAGTTGGATATGGCTAATCCCATAAAGTATGTGTTTGGTTCTATACCAACTGTACTATGTGGTGGGAGAGTACCTCCAAGAGATGCTACAGTTGAAAATACTTTTAAGATTATTGATAGGTATAATCAGTTAGGTGTTGGTTGTAGGTTGACATTTTCTTCACACAATGTTTCTAAAGATGAATTAAGTGATGATATATCTAATAAACTCATGCAACATTTAGAGGATAATAATCAAAAATATGGTGTTAGAATGAATGGTGTTATTCTAGTATCTGAATTATTAAGTGAGTATATTTATAATACATATAATTCTTTAGAGTTAATATCTTCACAAGTCAAACCATCTATAGAAGTTGGACTTGTGAAGATACAGTAGAATATTATAATAGATTATTTGATTTATTTGATATTGTTGTTGTGAATCCTAGTAAGTGGTGTGATGCTAATATAATTCATGGGTTAAAACATATAGATAGGGTAGAGTTTATAGTTAATCATAGATGTTTTTTAGATTGTCCTATGGCTGGTGAGCATTATAAAGCACAGGTTGATTTAAATAAAAAGATGCTTAAAGTTGAAGATTACTCTATAGAAGAGGGTAAATTAAAATCAATAAATGATTGGTGCTATAAGACGAGAGGAGAATATCCATTAAATGGTTCTTCTTTTGGTGATTCTGAGATTAATATGTTGATAGATAATGGTGTTAAACATTTTAAGTTAGAAGGAAGAGATAATAGTTCTACTTCTTTTTTGCGTGATGTAGGAGATTACATTTTTAATCATCAATATTTTTCGAGGATTGCACATAGTATAAGAGGGGAGGCAGTGTAGTATGTCAACTAGAATAGAGTCAGAGTCTGGTGAGGAGTTGTGGGGGCCTGATACGTTCGGTAAATACTCTATTGATAAGATACGTGTTATTGCAGAGATTATGAAAGGTGTGTTTAAGGATACACCTATAACTTTTGTTAATAAAGGTAAAGATAGTGATGATGTTTACACAAAGATAGAAAGTAATAATCTATTTGTGTTTAAGTCAGATTTTAATACATTAGCAGGTGATTTAGTTAAGACTTTGACAGCAAGTTATTTGAGGCAATTATCTGAGACTGAAGGTGTTGCAAGTGCAAATGATATAAAGGTTTTAACAAAGGTTGCAAACTTTTTGACAAGGGTGTGTTTTAATCAAACATATACAGAGATAAAAGATTTATCAACAATGAATATTGTTGCAATACCTGATAGGTTACAACAGGTTGAGACACAACAAGTATCTGTGGACACTAGAATTAATCATATGATGGGTGTTATCTATGAGATTAATAGGGATGGTTCTTTCTCCTCAACTTCTAAAGTAGCTACAAAAGAAGAGGTAAGCAGTATTGTTAATAGGCTAGGGAGTGGTTCTGTTACTGTAAGAGGTGCTAGTGATGTAGTTGATGCTGTAAATCGTTTAGATAGAAGTGTTGTAGCTCTAGAGTCTATTTCAAACCTAGTTAGTAGTCTGTCAACAACTGTAAATGCACTTGCCAATACTGTTAATAGATTAGATACACTTTTAGGAAGTGAGCCATTAAGGACAAATGCTAAGACTATTACTGGTGCTATAAATGAATTAAAGAGATAAGATATAAAGGGGTAGAAAGTTTTGGAAATAAAGCCTTTTAAAAAGATAAATGGAGGGGGATATTCATTTAAAGAGGTATGGGATATCTATGATGAGCAATTTAATCTTATTAGAGATATCATATTATCTTTAGGTGATAAGTACCATGTTGATAATGTTAGTGGTAGTGATGAGAAAATAATCACTTTAAATACGCCGTATAATAGTAACCAAGTATTTGTGTATTGTAATGGTGTACTTCAATGGAAGGATAGGGATTATAGGGAAAATTCTTCTAATGAGATTGAGTTGTTATTTGATAGAAAAGCGTCTGATGATATACGAATTGTTACTATAAAAACTAATGTAATTAAGTCAGATTTACAACAATATTTACAAGATATTAATAGTATATGTAAAAATGCTAAGGAGAATTATGATTCAGCTAGAGGTTTAGAATCTAGGTTAGTTGAGTTATATTCATCACTACAACAAACTCATTCTTTATACACAAATAATCGTGTAGATAGTCTTGTTGAGGATTTAAAAAATATAAAGAAAGAGTATGATAAAAACAATACAAATTTTAATACTATTTTAGATAAATCTGATAAGTTATTTACTAAGTTGAGTAATACAGATGTTTATATTAATAATAAACTAGAGACCCTTGATACTGATGTTGATGTGATTGTTAAAAGGGATTTAAAAGCAATTAGTGATGATTTTAATAGTAGGCTTAGCGAACATATTTCAGATGTAAGCAGTAGTCTAGAAAATCATATGAATGATGTTAGTAACAAGATAGATTCTTTAAAGACAGATGTAAGCAATAAAATTAAAGAAAACAATAAGAAGATAGATGATTACATTTCTAAAAATGATAGGTCTGTTAAAGATTTAGGTAAAGATATTGAATTATTGAAACAGAAGTCATTAAATACAATACATGAATCGTTGAGTGGTCAAGTTGATTTAAACTCTATTACAAGTATAGGTATATATGATTTAAATACTGAAGATTTTGTTAATGGTATTGGAAGTTTTATGATGCTTAATGGTACCAGTACTAACTTTGAGCATGGGACTCTTATTGTAACAGAAGTTAATGGTAGTATAGTTCAAGAGGTCATAACTAATCATGGGTTTAGATTTACAAGGAAAAAGCCTAGTGGTGGTGTATTCACACAGTGGGATTACCTTGTAGGTGGGAGTGTACTAAGTGATGTCAAGGGGACTATGAGTTCTGAGATTGGCACTAAATTGAATAATATTAAAAGAGGTAATTTAAATTATACTGCATTAGTTGACTGGGATAAGACAGCTAAGATGATGAATCCGTCTTATAATGGAGATACTATCAGGTGGGTTCAGGATGCAAACTCTGGGTATTATAAACTTAGTAATTGGAATTATAGATATAGACCTAATGGTGAATTTGCAGTTATATTTCTTAAAGAGAGTTGGTTTACATATGATGAGTTAGTGTTTAAATTACATAGAAATGATTATGATGTGAATATACCAATAAAAGTCGAATTTTTAAAGTGGAGTTTACAGGGTAATAATACAAATACGCTGTTTGGTAATACTTATTGTTATTTTCAGTTAATTGCAACGCAGATAGATAAGACAAAGAATAATGTAAACTACATTTTAACTGATGCTACTACTATGAGCTTTATAGGGTTTGCAGGTGATTTAGTAGAGATTTATGGTGTTAAGTATAATTAGGAGTTAGTATGTATAAAATTCCCTATAGGATGGTGGAGATACTAACAGATAGTGGGGAAAGACTAACCTTAGAGGATATTTTAAAGTCTTTATCCGAAGTACCTATAAATTTGTTTGTAGGTAATAATGACTATACTAAAGAAAAGATAAATGATGTGATATCATATCTAAAGACTCATGGTGGTGGTAGGTTTGTCATACCTGAGAATGGGAATATACATAAACTCGTTGTAGATGTTTGTAGAAATAAGTTTCAAGATTACGTAGTACATTTTTATTATTTTGATTACAGGTACCCTATTGGAAATGAAAAGAGACCTTATACTGGTGAGCCATGGCAAGCTGGTGATATCATTTATAATTTAGATATTCTAAACTCAGATGATAAATGTACAATGTGGTTTTGTAAGCAGAGTGGTACAGATACAAATAGTGGAGTGTGGGCACAACAGTCTATATGGCAATTAGCCTCATCTGAGATAGATGCTTTAGTTGTTTCTCATGTAGGTTCTTCTATAGGGCCACTTGTTCAAAAAGAGGTTGGTTTACAGGGGCCTGCTATGATGTCTAGTGAGGTAACTCGTCAACTTGATGCAAGGGTACCAGATAAAGTTACTGAAGAGGTTACAAATCAGCTAACAAATACGTTACCTAATATGTTAGGTACAATGGTTAGTGATAAACTGCCTAAAGAAGTGTCTAAAAGGGTTGATAGTGTAGTTACACCTATTATTAATAATAGACTTAATACAGCTTTATCTGATACCGCTATTGCTCAGATGATAGATGCTAAGGTAGACCCTAAGGTCTTAGATATTACTAATAATGCTAAGAATACTGTTGATACAAAGATACATGAAGCTACATCAACATTAGATAATACTGTTAATAATTATATTGATGAAGCTAAGAGGAAGTTAAGTACTATTACAACTGTTACCGCTAAAGATGTTGATGATAAGATTGAGGCATCTAAGAGGGAAGTAAACACTAAGATAGATGATATATTAAATACTAGGTTAGCTAATCTAAGGACTGGACATAGTGATATTGTTTCTACTGAGGAATTTAAGCTCGTTGCTGATGGTGTTACAGATGATACAGTTAAGTTTGAGCAGTGTGTGGCAAGTGCTAATGGTAAAATATTAATTATTAGTCCTGGTGTCTATAAGTTGACTAAGAATATTTTTATTGATAAATGTAAAGAAGTCATTAATTTAGGTTCTTTTTCATCTAAAGTACCATTTATAAAAAATAATGATGTATTCATATCAAGTCCGTCTAATATAGAGTTTGTCACTGATTTGACATTAGATACAAATAAAGTTAATCAATGTCAGGGTTTTGCTTATAATCAAAATAACAATGAATTTGTAGTAGCTACTATAAACTCAGATAATACAAATCAGATTCTTTATATTCTTGATGGTGATGATTTAACATCTGTTAAGCGCAAGGTAGAATTTAGTGATGTAGTATCGTTGGGGCATTGTAACACAATGACATATAATAAGGATTTAAGTACTCTATTTATATGTAATGGTGATACTAATTCTGTAGCTGAGAGGGTTGCTAAGTTAAATGATTCATATACATTGATATCAATGTATAGTGAGTCTAATGCTGTTAGGAAATTTAATTTTGCCTATGATAGTGTTACTAAATGTTATTGTTCTATTATGCCTGGTGATAGAAGTACTGGTTTACGTCATGTATATATATTGAATAGTGATTTTGAGAAAATTAGAGAGTTTGATGTTGACTTTTTAACCAAGGACTTTAATAATAATGGTGCTTTATTTCATAATGGGTTGATTATGTGTGCTAGTTTGACATCGTTGATACAGTTTGATGTGTTTGGCAATGTTAGAAATGTGGTAGACATTGACAGTTCTTATGAAATAGAGGATTTTGATATAAAGGGTAACTGTGTGTATTTTTCTGTTTTGGAAGGTCATAACGTAAAAATATTCAAGGGTACTTATAATAAATTTAATGATGTTCATATTAATAATATGAAGATAAATAGACTTGTATTAGGTAATAATATTCCTTTAAGAGGTCTATCACCAGACAATAAGGAGATAAGTTTAGCTAAAGTTGGTAAACAAGGTGGTATCGAGATTGGTGATAAGACAGTCAATACGATAATAGTAGGTAAAGATGTAAGGATGTGGGATGGTGGAGATGCCTCATACACATTGTTATCGACTAAGCATTATGGTAATGCAATATATTCAAAGAAACAAGTAGATGATAATTTTGTTTCTAAGGCACAACTCGTTAAATTATCAATCGATGTAAAACCTGATTTTATAGGTCAATTAGCTGTAGTAGGTGATAAGACATACATAGCAATTAGTACAACTGGTACAGATGGTTGGAAAGCTATGGGTGGTGGCAGTAATGTTGCTACATTAGATAAGATTAGGTTTACAAATGGTGCAGAGTTGTGGATTGAATAATCATTATTGGTATAAGTATAGTTATATATAGGTAGTGTTACATATAGAAGTAGGGGGTAGTGTCAATGAAAAGAAATACATTCATTAGAGGTACTACCCCTACTCTTGAAGTTAGTATGAGTAGGGGTATTAATGTTGAGAATATAGATAGTATGATAGTCTACTTCTCGCAGGGTATCACCGTACTAAAGAAAAAACTTGAAGATGTTAAAATTAATAAGACTACTAATAAGGTATATGTACCTTTAACAGAGTTAGAGACATATGTATTTAGTCCTAGTGTTGTTAATTTGCAGATTCGATATAAGTTGGTTAATGATACAAACATTTATAGCACACAAATTTATCCTTTTAGGGTATTATCACAGATTTGTAATGAGGTGTATGATGAATGAGGGAATAATAAAGTCAAATGGAACTTTTAACAGAATAAGTATCAATTCTAATTATGTGAATATCAATACATCATCTGTTGGTAATACTGTTAATGGTGCTTTTGAGACTTCAAGTAGGGTAAAGGTTACAAAAGATGAAGTTATGGATATGCTAAAAGAGAAACAAGACAAATTAGTAGCTGGTAGTGGTATTAAGTTAGATGAGACTACTAATGAGATATCCGTATCTACTGATAAAATCGTTGTTCAAGAGGGTGAAAATGTTGCTGATTTGACAGCATTGTATTTATTAGCAAAGGGTGAGAATTAATGGCAGATTTAAAAGATAATTTACAGGGTTTAGCTACACAGTTAGGTACTGATGTTAAAGGTATCAAAGCATCTATAAAATCTACTGATGATAAAGTAGGTGTGTTAAGTAATTTATCCACAACTAATCAAGTAACAATCGTAGATGCCATAAATGAAGTTAAGGCAAATATTGTTACTGCACAAGGTGGTGCTGTTACTGAGCAGGCAGTTGATACAAAATTACAAGCTAAACAAGATAAACTAACTCCTGAAGGCAAACTTTCTATTGTTAAAGAGGGAAGTCAAACTAAGATTAAGGTTGATTTATCTGATTATGTTAATAATAGTGCTTTAACTACAAAATTAGGGGATTATGCTACTAACACAGATTTAAATACTACATTAGGTAGTTATGCTAAAACTACAGAGTTAAATACTAAATTAAATGATTATACAACAACAGCATCATTAAATACTCGTTTAGATTCTAAACAAGATAAATTGACAGCTGGTAGTGGTATCACAATAGATAGTAGTGGTACTATTAAAGCTAGTGTTGATTTAAGTACTATGGCAACTAAACAAGAATTAACTGATAAAATTCAAGAAGCTGTTACCAATTTAGTAAATGGTGCTGAAGCTACGATGGATACTTTTAAAGAAGTTCAAGATGCATTGAGTAGTGATAAAACAGTTACTACTGCTTTAACTTCATCTGTTGCTAATAAGGTAGATTATAGTCAAGCACAGTCTTTATCAACAGCACAAAAACAACAGGCTTGTGCTAATTTAGGTATAGGAGACCCAACTGTAGATTTATTAAGTGTATATACAACTGCAAGAGATGCATAGTAGGTGATGTTAGATGGGTACTAATATTGATTTAGTTAAGGGTATTAATGACTTAGCTACGCAGTTAGGTACTGATATTAAAGGTATTAATGATAATATAGGTAATATAGTAAAGGTATCTAAGAGTGAGCCTAATGAAGAAAAAAAACCCTTGTTGTGGGTTCAGCCTGTAGATGGGAATAATACACCTATAATTAGTATCTCATATGATATCATTACTCATGAGCTTGTACTAGGTCATATGGATAATAGTGAGAGTCGAGTTGACTTATCCACTATAAAGTCTTTTGATGCTAATAGTATTGTTATTGATAACAATAAGCCTATAAAAGGTAAGTTGAATGATACTAATAAGACAGAAGTTCAGCTTATCAAAACTTCATCTGATGTGGTGGAGATTGGTGATAAGACAGTCAATACGATAATAGTGGGTAAGGATGTAAAGACATGGGATGGTGGAGATGCATCATACACATTGTTATCGACTAAGCATTATGGAAATGCAATATATTCAAAAAAACAGTCTGATGATACTTTTATAAGGAAAGATGAATTGGTTAAGTTATCAATCGATGTAAAACCTGATTTTGTAGGTCAATTAGCTGTAGTAGGAGATAAGACATACATAGCAATTAATACTACAGGTACAGATGGTTGGAAAGCTATGGGTGGTGGCAGTAATGTTGCTACATTAGATAAGATTAGGTTTACAAATGGTGCAGAGTTGTGGATTGAATAGTCGTTATATATAGGTGGTGTTATATAGGGTAGGGATAGTGTTAATGAGATACAATCATTAACACTATACTACTATTGAGATTAGGTGATATTATGTTTGGTAAATTGTATGTACTTGATAATGATGGTACATATAGGTTGGTAAATTGTATAAACATTAATATAACTGAAGATAATAGTTATTTAGATAAATTATTAAGTAGGTTACAGTCTATCAATGGGAGTAATTCTAGTAACATACTTGGTACTGATAGAAGTATTAGAGATAGTGGTATTAGTAAAGATTAGTTTTTACTAAGTGTACTATATAGATTTAAGAGTTTGAATGGTAGTTCCTTGTATGTTTGTGGGGTTTTAGTATGTCTGTACAAAATAAAATTGATAGTGAGTTAAATCATTTAGTTGATACTATTAGTAAGATTGCTTTATCTATTGAGAGAAAAGGTGTTCATAGTAGTGGTGAGTTATCAAAATACGCTGACGAGATTGATTCAATCGTTGTAAATAATACTGTTGTTAATGATGATACTAAGAAATTAGACGCTGACTATTTAAAGAAAGTAGGGTTACTACCTTATAGTTTTAGTGGAACTCCTACTGAGAGAGATTTAATTGTTAATAAATTCATAATCCAAGACCCTAAATCTAATGTAAAATTTTATACCTCTAGTACATTGACTGATATTTCAATAGAACTTAATGGGAATAAAGTTACTGACTATCAACTAATTAGGTCAACATCCTCCGAAAATAGACCAGCTATTGATAGAAATAAATACTGCATTACCAATGAAGGTTATTATATTAATGAGTTTAGTTTTAATGAAGAAGGTACATATAAGGTATCTTTTAATTCTGATAATATAACCTTTAAAGAAAGTATAAGCTATGACCCTAATAATATAAGTTCTATGGACGATTTCCTAATTTATGGGGTTAATCTTAAATCACATAAACATATATGTTATGATTCTAAAAAAGTAGAATCCTTAAATGGTATCAGAAGTCAAAATTTAGATTATGCAACCAATAACCTAGTTAATTCCATAGAAAGAAACTTAAATGCTATGGGTGGTGCAACTGAAGTATTTGGATATGTGTATAATCTAAGAACAGGTAAAGCTGATTTAGTAGATGTAATATGGAGTTCTCCTGATTATGGTAAGATTTCTAGTGATTTTCATAGAACCTTATCAACAGTAATTTATAACAATAAAGTTGATGTATTAACAAACTCATATTCTTTTCCTTTGTTAGTTCATGGCAAAAGTGCTGAATCTTTTATTAATGATATTGACTATAAAGAGGGAGATACTTTAGTTTTCGCATTTTATAAATTTAGAAATGACAATAGGTCACACAAATATTCTGTAAAAGCAGTTGCTAATTATTTAGGTTCATTAGTTAGTGCTATTAGCTCTGAGGCTGTTTAATATAATTAGTTTGTAGATAATTAAAAGATAGATTTTTGGTAGTAGATAATATTTAAGCATACATAAGATATTTATAGTATTTTTATTTGATATGGGGTGTATACAGTATGGACATAAAGAGTCTAAAGAATGTTGCACCTATATTTCAAACACTATTAAATAATGCTAAAAGTGGTATACCTAAGAAGATTCAGGTTTTCATAGGTATACTTGCTTTTATATGGTTGTTTCCTATTATATTAGATATATTGTTTGTTATTTTAGGTGTGTTTTTCGATTACAAATCAGAGTTGATTTTAAAATTTCTACCTAGGGTAGAACAGTTAATAAGCATACTAACAGGAGTGTCAGCAGTTGCCTGTCTTATGGCAATAATAGGGTTATTTACTGATTCTGATGGTGATGGGATACCTGATTCTGTTGACAAAGATAATCATACACCAGTTACTAATAATACATTTCAAGTTAATGTTGGTAGTGGAGATAAAACTCCTAAGCTACCGAATAGGATTGATTAGTTAGGTTTTTGTTAAAAGTAGTGTTGGTGTTATGTTTAATTATAGTAGGGGGAATTGTCTAATGTTAGGTGAGTTGAGCAAAGAATATGAGTCCAATGGAGACATTGGTGCAATTTCTAGTGGTTATATGGATGCTGGTGGTAAGTCTTATGGGATGTACCAGTTGGCTAGTAATGTAGGCTCTGTAGATGAGTTTATACAATGGGGTTTAAACTCTGATTACTCTTGGATAGCAGAAGAACTTAATAAGTATGAAGTAGGTTCAGGTGAGTTTGATAATGCTTGGAGATATTTCGCTAATAATGATTATGATAACTTCTTTAATATGCAACAAAGTTATATGGAGTATCGTTATTACGATGTGTCTGTAGAGTTGTTGAGGGAACATTTATTTAATATCGAAAATCATAGTAGTACAATGAAAGAGGTTATCTTTTCTAGAGCTGTTCAGTATGGTACAGGCAATATAGTAGAAATGTTTGAGGATGCTCTTGTTATCATGGGTGAGAAATTAAACCTAGATTTACAAAATTTATCTTATGTGGATGAGAAGAGGTTTGATTATGATTTAATCACATCTATCTATGATGTGTGTATGACTGAGGAGTGGAATAATTCATCATTGAGGGATAATCTTAATGAGAGGTTTAGAGAAGAAAAAGCTAAAGCTATTCAAATGTTATCAGAAGAATTAGGAATTTAGGGGTGATTTTATGGGTTTAATTGATAAAATCATAGAGTTCTTTCAAGTGTTATTCTGTAATAAAAAATTAGATTCTATTCAAAAAAATGTTGATAGTTCTATTAAAGAGGTTGATGATTCTGTTAAAGAAGTAGTAGATAATACTTCTAATATTGTCAATGATAAAATATGTGATGTTGACAATAATGTAAAAGATATTGTCGAAGAGTCTAAAAAGTTAGGTATTAACATTCGTAAGAAATAGTATTATAATAGAGTATGCAATTTATTGCATACTCTATTTTATTTTGGGAGGGTGTCATGGGTTTATTTGATTCAGATGGTTTTGGTAATAGTAAAAGTGTTAAAAACAAAAACACTTTTACCATGAGTGGTGTAGATTTAAAATCTAATAATATCAATCAAAATGTTAAAAGTAATAGTGATTTTGATAAAACACTTGTCGGGAAGATAAATCCACTTGTTAAGTTAGATGTTATAAATGATAACTATAGCTTAGAAAAGATGTTAAGAAATTATGGTTGTTATATAGATGGTTCTACAATGTATTGTCCTTTTCATGACGACGATGTAACAGGTAAGCCTTCTGCTAAATTTCATCATGATACAGATACATTATATTGTTTCTCTGAGAATAAAGTGTACACAGCTTATCATGCCTTGAAGATATTATATGGGCAGAATGTCAATACTATCTTTAATAGGATATGGAAAACCATAACAAAGGAAGAGAGACTATACTATATTGGAAAATATGATGAGGGTAATAGTGCAGTAGTTGTTTCAGATTCAGACTGGGAATATTATGATAAGAATATTTTAAGTAGGTTTAAGAATGGGAGTGTTTCTTTTATTCAATATAAAAATGCTTTATATCATGTGCTAGAGAAGATACAAGAATAGTTTTTACTTAATTTTAAGTAAAAACAGTTGTAAAATTAAGTAAATTTAATTATAATAGGTATTGTAATATGTTTAAGTTACAATACCTATTTTTATGTTGAAAGGAAGTTATATTTATGGCAAATATCACAGCAATACGATTACCTAATGGTAAAATTAAGATTACAAAATCAGATATTCCTAATAGTATTAATGAGGAGTTTAATAGTGCTGAGGAATTTTATTCTAAGTACCAAGTAGTTAATGAATCAACAGGTGTTGTTAATAATTGCATCCTATTAGAGTCTATTAATGGCTAACAAGATTAAGAGGTTAGGTAGTGGGTTGGCTATCATTCCCATATCCACCAGAGGGACAAGTAATAGAGATAGAACTGTTGTTGAGTGTATAGAGACAAGTCTAGAGTCAAATTACTTAAAAATCTTGATAGAATATTCTTTATCAAAGAGTATGGATGTAGTGTATTTAACTGGAAATGGAATATTATACCAAGATGATATAATTAAAAAGGATGATTTTACACTAAGAGAGGCAAAAGTTAACAGTGATTGGTGCTATATTGTTTCTGAGGAAGTGTATAGATTATGTCTAAAGTTAGATACTAATTATGTTATGTTTTTAACAAGAAGTGAGTCAATGTATAAGTTGACTAAGGTATTGAGAAGTCGAGGTATTTTAGTAGATTTACCTATTATGGGGATTCGTGATAATGTTAAAGCTATTAAGATGCTATTCTCATGTGGTAAAAGTTTAACATAGGTTTATTATGGATAATATCGTACCTGAATTAAAAGATATAAGAGATGATATTACTGAATATACTTTTACAACAAAGTTAGTTGGTAGTACATTTCAATTAATGGGACAACCTGTTTTGCAAACAATCATTGATAATCATATGGGGCATCTTGTCAATTTACGATTTGAGTGTGAGCCTACAAATGCTTATGATAGTAATGCCGTTAAGGTTATGTTGTCTGTAGAGGGTTATAAAGGTGAGTATTTTGTAGGGTATGTACCTATGGATATTAGTGAGGTTGTTTGTTATTTGTTACATAGGGAAGATTTAAAAGTAAGAATATATGATGCTTTTTTGTATGGTGGTACAAATGGGTATTATGTAGGAATGGTTTACAAGTTTAGATTTACTAAGAAGGACAATAACTGATTTATGGCAAAAAAAGAAAAAGATAAAGCTAACTATGTGCCGTGGGTCGGTGCAGTACCTAAAATAGAGAATTGGTATAAGAATTTTAATTTCGTGCTTGTTGAGAGTATGGAAGATTTAGAGAAAATCTTTGATGGTAAAAAAGATTACTATATGGCTTTTGATACTGAAACGACAGGGTTAGATTTTGAGGAAATTGACTTAGTAGGGTATTCTTTTTGTCTAGATGGAAAGACTGCTTATTATGTGCCAGTATATCATTTTCAGTATAGTGGTAATTTAGGTGAGGAGTCTGTAAAATTCATCTATGATAGGATGTGTGAGGCTAAAAAAGTATTCATGTATAATATGAGGTATGATGCTCGTATTATGGAATATTATGGATATAAGGATAATAAAGAAGAGTTAGATAAGAAGAGATGGCTATATGCTAAGTTCGACATGTCTAAAGTTTCTTATTATGATGTATCTGTACCTGTTTGGATAGCTGATACTAATATTAAATATCCTAGCTTAAAGTGGGCAAGTTTACATTATTTAGGTATAGAGCAATTACACTTTGATGAGGTTATCGAGGATGCAGGCTCATTCTTCTATCTTAATCCTAGTGATAATCAAGATACTGTGTTTTATGCCGCCGCTGATGCTTTATGTACATTTTTATTAGCTACTAATACTGTTAGGTACTTTCAAGAGGGTGGATGGTCAGCTAAGTTTGACAATATGATGCTTTACCCTTTATTACATTATGAAAATGAGAAAATATGGATAGAAGGTAGTGTTCTAAAAGAGTACTATAAGATAGCTACTGATAGGGTAGATAAGTTGGAGAGAGATGTCTATAATATGATAGGCAATCAGATAAACCTAAACTCACCTATACAAGTTTCTCAGGCTTTTGAGAGGTTAGGGATTGATACAGGTCAGCGTACTGATAGTGGTGCTATGGCTGTTGGTATTAAAGTCCTAGCGGATTTACCTAAAGAGTATGTTGATAACTATCCAGCATTGAGGTCATATATTGAATATAAAAAGACTGCAAAACTTATATCTTCTTATATTAAACCTTTTTTGAAAGAGTATGAGAGAAGAGGTTATTGTAGATTTGCGTATAAGACAACTGAAGTACCCACTGGGAGGCTTGCTTGTGGTAAAGATGGTAAAAACTCATTTTTCAGCCCCATAAACGCGCAGTCAATCCCGAAGCCTCATGTTAAGATGGAGGATGTATTCGATTTGGGGGATAGAAGTCTATTTTCTAAAAAAGATAATATTATTATGGGGTATAAATTTGTATATTCATCTTATGATGAAAATGGAAAACATATTATACCTGATGATAGTAGATATATAGGCTGGGTAGAGGGTATGGATGATGATTTGAATATTCGTATGTCTATATCTCCTAAATTACTGAAAGATGATGGTGATGATGACTTCTTGTACACAAGTTTTGACTATGCCGCTGAGGAGTTACGCATTGCAGCTAATTTGAGTAGAGAACCTAACTGGGTAAAAGCGTTTACGTCTGGTGATGACATCCACAAATCGACAGCTTGCGCTATCTGGGGCGAGGAGCATTATAATAGGGATTATCGTAAGATGGCTAAGTATGCCAACTTCTCTATATTATATGGTGCTAGTTCTCATTCGTTATATGCTGATAGTAGGTATGGTTTTAAGTCTTTACAAGAGGCTGAAGATTTTTATAATAAGTATAAAAAGGCTTTACCTGTATTATTTCAATGGCAAGATAGGATTATAGCTAGTGCCAAGAGAAAGGGAATGATACAAACATATTTCGGTAGACCTAGGAGGTTACGTTCTTATTATGAGAATAGACAAATAGGCTTTGCTAACCGTAGTGCTGGTAATACAAGTGTTCAGGGTGTTGCTGGTGATATACTTAAAATGGTAATGATTAAGTTATGGAAAGCTCTATTCAATAATGATGAGTATAAAAATGATGTAGGTTGGAGAGTAGCTATTCATGATGAGATTGGTTATTCAATAAGGGCAACAAAATTGATGGAAATTATGAAGTTAATAAAAGAGACTCAATCTGTTAAGTTAAAAGATTGGCCAGTAGAGATTATGACAGACCCATCTGTAGGTTGGTCTATGGGAAGAGTCTATGATTTTCATCTAGTAGAGGATGATACTGAGTTAGGGTATCATTTTGAGCCAGATTTAGCATAGGTGGTGATATTGTGGATGATTTTGTTTTTGATAGTTTAACATTGGATGATTTAGTAAAATACACACATGATTCTAGTGTTTTTAATGTAACAAGAGATGATTTAAAGAATACTAAAATAACACTTGCTAGTTTTAGTGATGAGAAATTAGGGAGTGCAGTAGAGAGGTTGGATGTTGCATATAAGGTAGGTTCTAAGTGGTCTTTGGTAGATATGCGTAAGGCTGAGGATTTCAATGAGGTGCCTTTGGAGTGGTTAATTAGTGATATTGATTCTGTGAGTGATTGTCTTGTTATTATTAGAAGAATGTCTAATATGTTATTAGATAAGAACAAATATAGTATGTCAAAATATATTTACCATGTGGTAGATGATAAATATAAGTATATCACTGAGAATCCTATGATTATTGGTAAACTTTCAAGATATGGAATATTAATTGATGGTGGAGTTGATGATATTATAAAGGACATTGAAAATAATGTTAAAGATAGTTATGATAAATCTTCTTTGATTAATTTCATTAAGCGTGGTGATGTTGTTGAGTGATACAAATGAGTTACAACAACTAGGTAAGAATATTAGGGATATAAGAGTAAATATTCTAAAGTGTACTATATCTGAATTTTCTAAAATCACTGGTGTTAGTAGAGATGTTGTGTGTAGGTTAGAGGATTTAAGAACCGGTGGAAACGATAAAACTTGTCCAACTATAGTTACAATACTGAAGGTATGTCAATCATTAAACATTTCTATAGGTGATATTTTAGGAAATGATATTATCTCTAATATTGAGTTAGTTAATACTTTAAAATGTATGGATTTTGTAGATAGAGAGTGTGTTAGTTATGGCAATTAGTGTCGGTAGGACAATAAAAGAATTAGAATCTATGGCTACATCGCTTAATATAAGTATACCTAAAAGAGATGATGGTAAAAAACCAAAGAAAGAAGATTATATTTATCCTATACGAGAACATAATCTTATCAATAGGTATGGTTCTTTAGAAAATGTACCATTACATCTACAATATATGCTACATATAAAATCACCAATGCTTGCTGGTAGAATTGATTCATTTAAGGAAGAACAGCAAGAGGAAGTGTGGGATTCTAATGAGTGGTCTATGGAGCAAAAGTTAAATGGTGTCAGGTGCTTTGTTGTGAATGATGGTAAAGGTATTCATTTATATAGTAGGCATAACTCTGATGTTGACTTGTTACCGATAGAATTTACAGATAAGATTTTATTTAGTAATGAATTTGATTATTTTAGGTTAGATAAGACTTTTATAGTAGATTGTGAGTTGACATCAGATAACCCTAATATATGTACAATTTTAGATGGGTATGGTGTTGATACAAGTTCTCAACTACAAGCTGTAACATCTGTTATAGGTTCATCTAGTGATAGAGCATTAAGTATACAGGTACAGAATAATCTTGAATTTGTGTTTAATGCATTTGATTGTATTTTTTATGATGGAAATTGGATAATGGATGAGTCATTATCTGATAGAAGAGAGTTATTGTATCATACTATAGATTCACTAAGTAATAGTCATTTTAATATTAGAAAAGTTAAGTATGTTGTAGAGAATAAGAGGGATTTTTATAAGCACCTAGTATCTAGTGGTTTAGAGGGAACAGTTGCCAAGAGATTAGATGGGAAATATATTGCAGATACAACTAGGAATTTTAAAGGTTGGATTAAATGTAAGAGGTCTATCTCATACTCTTTAGGTGATTTTAACAATACTATTACAAGTTCAACAAGTGCTTTTGATGTATTAGGTGAGACTAATAATGACATATCATTTAGTTTTGGTGATACTGTTGATGCTTTTATAACTGGGTATGAGTTAGGTAAAAAAGGTAGTGCTTTTGAGAATTTAATAGGTTCTATAGCTATATCTGTTTACGTTGAAAAAGATGATGGAACTTTGGAAGAGAGAGAAATTGGAAAGTTTAGTGGGTTCAATCTTGATATGCGTAAGAGTATGACAGGGTATGTTAATGGAGTTCCTGTACTAAAACCAGAGTATTATGGTAAAGTTGTTGAGGTTGATGGACAACAGGTTACTAAGAATGGTAGGTTCGCTCATTGTGTATTTATAGGTTTTAGATACGATAAACTAAAGGATGCTTGTATATTGAGTGAAAAATTTTTAGAATCACAGGTATTATAATGTTCTTAAAATTAAGTATATTTTGTATTGTTTTTAAGTAAATAACGTAGTATAATAAAATTACTTTATGATAGAGGATATTATATGGATTATAGTAAATTAGAGGTTTCTGATTTTGTGCATATGGTTTTAAATAATGTGGGTATGTGTCCATGTTTAATGATTGGTATGTATGTACAGGAATTTAAGAAACAGTATAAAGATGTTATAGAGAGGGTTTACAATATTGATAATGTAAGGGATTTGATTGATTCGTATGAAGGTGTTACTAGAGTCAATAGTAAGTTTCTTGTATTAGATGGTGTTGGATATTTGTCTGCAACAGGACAGAACTCTTTATTAAAATTTATAGAAGAGTCTAAAGTCCCTATTATTCTTCTTTCATATAGTGATAAAGTTTCTCCTATTATCATGTCTAGGATGAAAGTTATTGTTAAGAGATGTTCTAAAGTTAAAAACCTAGATTTTTCTAGTGTTTCTGATACTTTAACTTTCATTGATGAGAAGAATAGTACTAGGGAAGAAAAAATGTCTGAGGTAGAAGAGGTACAAATAATGGCTAATATGTGTCCTAGTTTGTACTCTATAAAACAACAGGCAGGTGATAAATATGGTTATTCTAATAAAAGACTTATTGATATTATGTGTAGAAAATCTAGAGGTTAAGTATGGAGCATGATTATAACATAGTTAATAAGGTAGTTAAAGTTAGTGATTCTTCTTGTATATTTAATTATCTTGACTTAGTTTGTTTCATGTACCCTAATTTTGAAATAAGGGAAGAGTTTAATATCTTAGATAAAAATAATGATATCATATATGTTGGAAAGGTAAATTCTAATATAGTAGAGTTATTAAAAGAGAATACAAGGAATTTTATAGCTATTAATAACATTGGAATACAGGATATAGATTTAACTATTAGAGATGTTGCTATTAGAGTATTGTATGATAAGTATGGTAAATCTCCTAGTGATAAGGTAAAATCATTATTAGATTCGATGTCTGAGAATGATTTTATAAAATACTTTAAATCTTTTTGGGTATTAGGAAGGTCAAAGATAGACGATGTTCCTATAACATTATGGGATTTGTATTGTGTCTTGGGTAAATCTAGGTATGATATTTTAAAGGTATATTTACATATGCGTGAGTATTATACAGATAGTATGATATTTAATGGTGTGTTATCTTTTATAGAGAAGTCTATGAATTTAGAAGATGTTGTTATTAATAGTGGTAAATATTTAAAGTTACTTGTAGATTTTAATAAGTCTTTTGATAAAGTAATTATTTCTGTTATACAGAAAGTGTATACAATGAAGTGTGTTAATGACATAGATAGGGAGTATCGTACTTTGTGGTTATTAATGCAGTTAGGGAAAGGAAATATACTATAATGTCGATACTAGAGATGGAAGCAGAGCTTGATAAGGTTGTCAATGATTTGCAAAAAAGAATCTTTGACGTCTATGATACATATCTTGTCGAGAATGGTAAAATTATAGATTTGCCGACCTATGAATCACTAATAAATAACTATAAATTGCAATATGAAGTTTCAGAGAAGTTGATACATACTATAGATGTGTTGAATGACTTAAAATTGAGGATTAATATTGTAAATAGGAATTTGTCTGATATTAAAAACTTGCAGATAACAACAAAGTCAGATTATCAGTTAATCGCTAATTTTAAAAATAAGGTTAGTAGGTGGTATGATAGTTTTAATGAGCATAAGTTTCAGATATCAGATTTAATAAAAAATGCTAATAGTAAGTTGAGTACTATTAGTGCTGTTAGATTTGTTAATGATTGATAGGGGGAGATATGATTGGAAGATTCTAGTGTTTTTATGGATTCTCTTATTAGAGAGTTGAAAGAATACTTTCCTAATAATGTAGCTTTACAGAATTTTTGTAATATTATTATAAAAATTCATGATAATTATGAGTATTCTTTGTCTGATGTTGATAAAGATGTTCTCAAACAGTCTATAAAGGAATTATCTATTTTTACTACATTAGGGATATATCAGAAAGTTTTTTCAAAAATGTCTGATGATATTGGAAGTAAGATAGATATTATTACTAGGAAGAGTGGTAGTAATATGTCAGCTCCTGTAAAGAGTAGGGAAACAGTTACAACTTATACCAGTAATAGGGTTAATCTAGGGATAGACTTAGAGGAATTAAATAAGAGAAGTAACAAGTTTAAAGATACAAAAAATAGTATTAATAAAGAGTATGTTTCTTCGTCAAATCAGTTTAGTCTTGATGGTGTTGATTTAGATAGTAGTAAGAGTGATAATACATCACATAGTTATGCAACATATCATAATGCAGTAGATGATAGTTATGATTCTGTACCTGACATTGATATAAATGACTTGGATTACTAATTTTGGTAATAAGGCAAATCGCTTTTTACAATATATTTTATTTATTATATAAGGAGATATGAGATATGTCTGAAATTGAAAACAACTTTGATGCTATGTTTAATACTAATAATGAGAGTGTTGAAAATAGTATGCCTACTACAAATGAAGTAGAGAGTGTTACTAAAAATGAAATTGCATCACCTGAGACTTTTGAGATTAAGGTTAATACATCTGCTTTAGGTTCATTAGGTATTACACCAATTGCTTTTGGTGATAAGATTAGGAATATTCCTATTGAAAAATATAAAGCTAAGATGGGTAAAATCGATAAGATTTCTATTATTAGTTCTGATGTATTACCAATTAAATATCATTACATTGATGGAAAAGGTTCATTCTTGTGTACAGGTGGAAGATGTTGTGAGTTGAGTGGAGACCCTACAATTCGATATATCGTTCCTGTATGCGTATATGATACAAATAGTAGGGGTGATTTTTCTTCACCTAATTTAGAGTTAAAAGTATTATCAATGGGTAATGAGTTATATCAAACAGTTACAATGATTGCTAATACTGTTAAAAATATGGGTGGTATTACTCATGTTGATTTAAATGTTAATTGTACTGATGATAAGTTCCAGAAGTTGACTTTAATTCCGTCTGGTGAGGCTATGTGGAGAAAGTCTGCTGAAGCTGTTCAATTCTTAGCTAATAAGTGGAATGAATCTGTTGGTGAGGCGTATCGAGCTATTGCTAGGTCTGTTGATGAAGATACATTTGTTAAATTTTATGAGGAAGCAAACTTTGGCGTTAAAGATGAACCTAAGTTTGGTGCAAACGATAATCCTTTTGGGAATGTATCTCAACAAACAAGTAACTTTGATGATTTCTTTAAAAAATAGAAGTATGTATTAAAATAGGAGAGGGTACTGTATAAGTTAATATAATTTGTATAGTACCCTATTTTCATTGTATGGTTATATTAGCAATAGACCCTAGTTTTAAGGCTTTATCTTTCAGTTTATTTGATTCTAATAGTAAGTCAGTTTACATCGATACTGTATCCTATCCTCTAGGGACATCGATTGGGTTTGAGAAGATTTTTGATGCCGTTCATGTGCAGTGGTATCAGTTAAAAGAGAAGATAGATACATATTTAAAGGATAAGTCTATAAGTATAGATTATGTTGTGTCTGAGATACCACCTCCAGTAGGAAATTTTTCAGCTGGCTTATATGCTTTGGATTACACAATACTTAATAATATCTTTGAGGAGTATAAAACTGTAAAAGATTTGTATATTCTATCACCGTCTTTTCTAACAAAAGTTCATGGTAGGAGAGGATATAAAAAGGGTGAGAGTACTGAGTTGGCTAAGTACTTCATAGAGAATATATTAGAGAATCAGATTAATGTGTGGATACCTAACAAAGTTTCTGAAACAGGTAGGAATATAAAGGGAAGATTAAATAATGACAAGGCTGAATCCTTTATTTTTTTAATGAGAATGTTTGTTAAGTTTAATATTTATAATCTAGCAGACACTATTACTAAAGAAGTAGATGGATTAAAGCATGAAGGTGAAAAATTATTAAGGAGTCGGTAAGATGGCAAAAAAAGAGAAGATAGATGATTTTTCTAAGAAGATTAAAAAGATGTCATCAGAGTATAAGTCTTTATCTGAGCCTGAGTTTATCAAGAGTGGTTCAGTTGTGATAGATGCTATTCTTGGTGGTGGAGTGCCTCAAGGTGTTTTTATCCTATTATCGTCTGATAGTGGTTTAGGTAAATCTACTGCCTCTCTACATATCAGTAAGGCTTATTGTATGCAGAGTAAAAGGGTATTATATTTAGATTTTGAGAGTGGTGTAAATTCCTCTCAATTAAACTCAATGGGGTTATCTAAATATTTATATGATGTTGATACTAATCCTGATGGCATATTCTATCTATTTCAAATACAGACATATCGTGAGGCTGATAAATTATTAGATGAGTTAGTTGAGGATGTTGACTTAGTTGTCATAGATTCAGCATCTGCTATGTTGACAGAGAAGGTTAAAGATTCTTCCTCAGAGGATGTATTACCTGGGATTGATAGTCGGGTAATGTCAACTTTCCTTAAAAGACACAAGGCTAGTAGTACAAGAGCTGGAACATCATGGATTATTGTCAATCAGCTAAGAACTAAGATTGCTATGAGTTATGGACAACAGACAGCTGAAGTTGAGGCAGGTGGTAAGGCTTTAAAATTCTATCCTGATATTCGTTTGACAATGAAGAAAGCATTTAAGGGTACTTTAGAGAGAACTGAAATTACTGCTAGCGGAGAGCAAAAAGTTCCTTTTGGTGCTATATGTGAAATTAAAGCTGTTAAGAATAGGTATGAGCGTCCAGAGATTCCTTTACGATTAGCAATTATTTTTGGCAAGGGAATTTCTAATGAGTATGCCTATGTTGATTTCTTAGAGCAACATGGTAAGATTGTTAGAAAAGGTGCATGGTATACTATTAATTTAGGTGATAGCCCATCTGTTCAAGGTATGAATGGTGTTATCGAATGGGTAAATGCTAATAAAGGTATAATTAAAGACTATATTGAGTCAGAGGGTGGATATAGATTACTTTTAAATGAGGAAAGTAGTGTAGATTTAGTATCTGACTCTTATGATGAAGAAGTCCTAGATGGGACTGAGGTCTTTGATGAGACTGGTGATGAGGAATAATTATGTCTGATAAGTTACATATAGATATTAAGGATTTTCAGTCATTAAAGAAAGCAGATATTTTACTAACACCTGGAATTACAGTTATAACTGGTGCTACTAATAATGGCAAGAGTGCTATCATACGTGCCATAGATTCAGCTATCTTCAATTTAGGAGATGATTCTATGGTTAGAGGTGGTCAGCGTTATTATGGGATTAATCTATCGAATGATAGTCATAATATGTTGATGGCTAGAGATAATGTTGGTAAGAATGAAAAAACTGCTTATCAGTTTGATGATGGTAGTGTTCAAAAGAAAGTTGGTAGAGGTCAGTTAGAAGAGGTTTCTCGTATGTTTAATATACGAGAAGTTAAGATGAATAATGGTACTAAGATGAAGATTAATTTTTGGTATCAGAATGACAAACCTTTTCTGATGGATAAAACCTCTGGTCAGTTATATGAATTTCTATCTATGAGTTCTTGTGATAGTTATGCCAAGGTACTTAAAGTGTTAGGTAGTGATATTAAGGCAATTAACTCTGATATTAATACTTTAACAACTGAGATAGATACTTATAAGGGTTTAATTAATGATAAAAGAGATTTTATAAGTGATAATGAAGGTTTTGATGATGTATATGAGAGTGCTATTAGGTTAGATGGTATTATTAAGGATTATCAAAATATTTGTAGACTTATAGAAGAGATTGATGAGTATAGTACTAAGATACATAATGTTAGTACTAAAATTCACGAATTAAAAGAAGAGGTTAATTCTCTATGGTTTGATTCTATTGAGTGTGCATATAATAATATTAAAAGTATGTATGGTAGGTATAGTGAGTTAAATAATACTCTATCTATGGCTTTATATGTTGGTGATACTGTTAATAATATTAGTAAAACAGTTAAAGATGTCAATGAAAAATTTAACTGTGTCAATAATGCTATTAATGGTGTTGATGAGTCAATAAAAAGTGTTGATATAGAATATGGAAGAATATCATCTATAAGTGATGTTTTACATGATGTTAGTGAGTATAAAAATAATTTACAAGAACTAGACACAGAGATTCATAAAATTAAATCTTCCATGATTGATGTTGATGCTAATTGTTTGGTAGAAGTTAGTAATATGGATACTAAATTATTAGAGTTGTATAATGTCATAGGTAAGGTTGAATCTTTAAGTATTAATATCAAATCTATTCAAGATGAGATAAGATGTTTGAAAGAGAATATTTCTTCAAGCAATGTAGAGTTTGAATCCTTAAAGAAAGATATAGGGTATTGTCCTTATTGTGGAAGGGAGTTTTTTTAAGTGGCTACTTTAGATGAGGTTAAATTAAAGTTTGATAGTGTTCAAAAAATCAATCAATCTTTAAAAGATGAGTTGATTCGTAAAGAGGAACAGTTAAAGTCTACACAAGAGAGTTATGATAATTCAGTAAAGAAGTTATTTGAGTTGACTAATACAAATTCTGTAGAAGATGCCAAGAAATATGTAGAAACAATGAAATTAGAAGTAAACACACTTTTAGAGGATATTAACAGTAAGTTATCTAAGTTCCTAGATAAAGATGGTGAATAGTATGAGTAGTATTGATAGTAGCTATATCATACGTAGGGTAATAGAACATAAGGCTTTAATAGACAGTGCAAAAAAAGATATTCATAATATGGAGTATGTTGTTAAGACAAAATCAGAAAGTCTTGAAAAACTTAATAGGTTAAAAAAAGATAGTGATTTTGCATATGAATATTTAGATGTCTTAATTAAAGAAGAGTCAGGTAAGTTCATTAAACATTTAAATAACATTCTTGATTATGGTGTTAAATCAATATTCGATGATTGTAATTATTCTGTTGAGATTAGGGTATCTGAAAATTCTAAGGCTACGATACATTTAGTATATGATGATGAAAATGGCAATAAATTAGAGCCCGATATTAAAAATTGTGGTGGTGGTATTAGAACTGTTATAGGTTGTTTATCACAAATTGCTTTTATCACGCATTATAGGTTAGAGCCAGTGTTGTTTATTGATGAAGGGTTGAGTCAGTTATCTAGTCAATATATACCTAATTTCATGGAGTTAATAAATCAGATGGCTATTAAGAATGGGTTAAAGATTCTATTAATTACACATGATGACAGGTTTACATCGTATGCTGTAAGACACTATGAGGTTTCTAAAGGTGTGTCTAAACTCTTAGAAGGTGGTGAGTGATATTGAGTATGATTAATGTGGATTTAAAAGATGGTGAAAAGATAGCTTTTATATCTGATGTTCATGTTGATAGTAAGATGCCAGATTCTAGGATTGATGATATTATAGAAACATTAAAGTCTAAAATGTTGGATATATATGATAAATGTTTGTATAATAATGTAAAATGTGTATTTTTTGAGGGGGATGTTGTTAATCGTATACAATGTCCTTTTGAGCCAATCACTATGATGGCTGAAATTCTTTTGAAATTTAAAAACAGTGGGATAAGATGTTTTTCTATATTAGGCAATCATGATATAGTTAGGAACTCACTTGAAAATATTGAAAAGAGTCCTATACAGATACTATTTACATTAGGTGCTTTAGAACATATAAATTTAGAGAATAGGATAGTAATAAATAATACATTACTCATAACACCTGTTGATTATACAGAAATACCTGTTGTAGCTGATAAGAGTTATAAACAAAATATTTTATTAGCACATATGTTTTATAATGCTAGTGGCTTTATTGCTGATGATAGGCATAATTTAAAAGAAGAGCAGGTGTTACAGAGTGGGTATGATTTGATTGTATTAGGTCATGACCATGAGGATTATGAGGATGTAGTTGTTGGTGATTGTAAAATTGTTAGACATGGTTCTGTGTTAAGAGGTACATCACATAACTATAATTTCTCTAGAAAACCTAATTTTGTGGTTATAGATGATATTTGTGATGTTAAAAATACTGTAAGGAGAGTAGAGATTAAGCATAGAGCTTATAAGGATATTGCCAGTGAATATATTCTAAATAAGAAAACATTTAGCAGTATTAGTTCTATGCAAGATGTTCTTTCAAATTTAGCTGATAAATTGACTGATACTACTGAAACAGATTCAGACAGGATTTATAATATCATAGTATCAGATGAAAATTTACCAGTTGGCAGTAGGGATTTACTTTTAAAATATATTAGCGAGGTACATTAAGATGATTGATAATGAGTTAGGTTTAATGGAAGATGTTAATGAGTTGGATAGCGTCTTAGGGTTGGATGATAATTCATCTGAAGGTAGTGCAGACAATTTTGTAGATACTTTTAGTGATGAGGTACATATATCTTTACCTATTAGGGATATTAATGTTATCATTAATATTTCAAACACCTTAAAGTCTTGTGGGGAAAACTCTTTTGAGGGAAAACTTGTTGCTTTTAAGGTTGTTGATGGTAATGTTAAGTTTATGTTGTCTGATAACAAGAGAAGTATTACAAGGTATGTTAAGGCTTTAAATGATACTAATCATATTGAGGGTTTTATTTGTTTAAATGTTTTATCATTAAGTAGGATTGTCAGACTTTGTGATGATGTTTTTACCTTAATTGAACGTGTAAATGATAATGGTGAAAAAGAATATACTGTTGCTGTTCATGGTGGTGAGGTTCATGTAGATAACTATAAAGCTGATGAGTCTAGATTCAATCATGAGTATAATGATATTTTAGAGAGTAGTGTAAATAGAGAAAATATGATTGGTTATATTAAGAGATTATATAACTATTCTCAGGCAGCTGGTGGTAGAAGTAGATACTTGTCATTCTGTAATAATACTATTACAGTTGAGTCTTTTAACAGTATGGCTAAACTTAGATGTGATGATAGTTTTGGTAGTGGATTTAGATTACATTTAGCTGATTGTAAGTTACTTGTGATGTTATTAAATTCAGATAATACTGACATTGTTGGCTTTAATAATAGTGGTGATTTATACAGAGGTTCTAATTTTGTATTTAAAACAGAAGCATTTAAATTAGAGGATGATTCAGTTCAACAATCTGTATATGGTAGAATGGTAGTAGATAATAAATGTGATGTTTCACTAGAACATTTAAGAAAGATTGTTGAATTGGCTTGTGGTTTACCTGAGACCACTGGTGATATCAATGTTTCTTTTGATGGTTGTGCTAATGTTGAAATTGTTTCTAGAAGAGGTAATTCTAGTATCAAATTAGATACAGTTAGTTTAGAAGGAATATTTGATATTGGTAAGATTAGTTTAAGTGCTAATGCATTTAAACAAATTATCAGTACTTTAAGTGGGTATGATGTGGCAACTATGAGGTTAAGTCCTGACGGGGTAGCTTTAGATAATGAAGTAGTTAGTATGTTTGTACTAAAGAAAGACTTTTAATATATGTTAATGTCAAATAATTATACAGATGCGTTTGATGAGTTTGCTATAAAAAATGGTCGAGATATTTTCAATGTGTATCAGGATAGTGATACAACAGATGAAGAGAGAGAGGTTGGTTAAGTGGTTATTTGATTTAATACGTAGTAGGGGAAATGCAGTTCCTATTCATACTTGGAGTGATGATATTTTCAGCAAGATAGTGTCTAGCTTATGTGATTTAGATACATATTTGATATATCAAGACGGTTCTTATAGCCTTAACAACATTGGTGCTAATATATTAACACAATTCTTCCCAGAAATTTTAGATGTTGTAAAGGGTGGCAAAGTGAGTCATAGAGACTTCTTTAAGGAAGATAAGAGGTTGATTGGGTATTGTAGGACTTTCCTAAAGTATTGTACCAGTCCTTTAGAGATGTTCAAAATGATGTCTTTTAGGGGTTCTAGTAGGTGTTATAATTTTAGACCAGCAACAGCTAAGGCTCTTTATGAGGTATATGGAAAAGATAATTGTAAAGTGTTAGATACATCAAGTGGATTTGGTGGTAGGTTGTTAGGATTCTTTACCGCTAAAAATACTTCTGAGTATGTAGGTATAGACCCGAATACCGCTGAAAGTTGTAATAAATTCATCCTTTACATGAGTAGGTATTTTACAAACAAGAAAGCATATGTCAATAAGATGGGTTCTGAGGATTTTACAATAGAGAATTATCCACAATATGAGAATTATTTTGATATTAGCTTTACATCACCACCATATTTTAACATTGAAAGATATTCTGATGATATAACACAATCTCATGTTAAGTTTAATACATATGATTTATGGGTAGATGGGTTTTATCGGAATACAATCTATAATAGTTGTAATGCATTAAAATTAGATGGTGTTTTTGCAGTCAATATTAGTTGGGTGGATAACATTAAAGAGTATACTGATGAATTTCTTAATGATTGTGGGTTTTATATCATTAAAGAGGATAAGTATCTTCTAAGGATTCACCCTAGAGAGAGTTCATATGGTAGTGATAAAATGTCTAAATATGAGCCAATATGGGTAGCAAAACATTATACTGAGTTGTTAAAAGATGGTATGATAACACGAGAAAAAGCAGAAGAGTGTTATCATCGTGTAAAGTTTGGTAATAAGAGGATACTATGAGTGTTTCGGTTAAGATAAATAATATTACAAATAACTTCTACTCAGATGAATGGTATACTGAGATTGATACTGTTAAAAAGATGTATGATTTATTAGGTGTTGAGGGGGGGGGCAACAGTTCTTTGTCCTTTCGATACTGATAAATCATTGTACGTCCAGTATGGTATAGAATGTGGTTATAATGTAATTTATAATATAAGAGATTTCCTTGATAGGGATGTAGCATATGAGTTTGATTTTGTGATTACAAATCCACCTTTTAGCATTAAAGATGATGTTATTGAGAGGTGTTTAGAGTATGGTAAGCCTACTATGTTGGTATTACCTATGGATTCTTTGGGTGGTGTAAAAAGACACTCATTATTTAAATCTTTTAAGTCATTCCTAAAGTATACATTCCTACAATAAGAGTTAATTATGTTGATGTTAGTGGTGTTAAGCGTAAGGGTGCATGCTTTCATTCTATCTATATGCATTTTAATCACTTTAGTTCAAGTTCAATTATGTTGGAGTGTGAGGAAGATAGTCATTAAAGTAAATAAATAACAACATTCATTTATTGTTTGTATATATACCTTTAGGTGATAGATTTTCATAATCAGTTTTAGTAATTTCTAGAGGTTTTAACATGGATAGAGAAATGAATAGGTTGTTAGGTTTCTTAGGAACTAATGTTGATAGTAATGTTGGTACTGATTGGACTTGGACTGAGTTGGTTAAACATGCTGAGCAAGGTGATAAATTCTCTTTGTATCGTTTGACTCAATTAGCACGTCATTCTGAACAGCCAGAAATTAAAAAATTCGCTACTGAGGCTGTTACTAGGATTGAAAAAATCGTAGAAGAAGCAGCTAAGTTGGAGAAAAGTCAAGTTACTACTAAAAGTGGTATTTACTTGTCAAGTGAGCCACAGGCTTAATTATAGATAGGAGTACTAAATGTACTCCTATTTTTTATTTTATAGTTGTAATGTTTTGTAAGATTTGTTATAATGTGCATAAGAGGTTGATATGGATAAAGAGCATGATATATCTATTACATATACAAAAGATAATAACAATAAAAGTTTAGATATAGGTGTTGATGTATTTAATTCTGATAATGCTGATATTCATTTAGATTATGATGTGTTTTCTAAAAAGTTAAATACAGAAATAGATACAGGGTTAGGTTCTTTTGAATATCAATCAAATAAAAACTATAGTGTTAAGATAGATTTACCTAAAGGAGATACTAAAGATGGTGAATAGGGATATTTTACTTGATAAAGTTAAAAGATACAAAGAATTAAAAAATCAGATGGCAATATTAAAAGCTGAGTCTGATTCTTTAAATACAGAAATAAAAGAAATGATTAAAGAGGGTGATGAAAGAGAATTTATCTTAGGTAATTTTGTTGTTAAGTTACAAGAAATTTCAAAAGATAGATTTGATTCTAAGACTTTTAAATCAGAGAACGAGTTTCTATATAATCAGTTTCTTAGACCTGTTAATGAGGAGCGTTTACAGGTAACTGGTGGGGATATTTAGTAAATTTACTTTACATAAAGTAGTTTGTAGTATATAATAATTATTGTAGTTATTCTAAAAACTACAATACATGACTCTATTGGTTAGGCAAGTTTTGGAGTTCAATTCTCCTTAGAGTCGTAATTAAATTCCAATCTCATGAATTATAAATTGCAATATAGTGAGTGGGATATGGTCGGTGCTGATATGTCATCGAAAACGACTGCAATTCTGCAGGGTTGGCAGTTACAATATCTTAGTATTCATATGTCCTCATTATGGGTTCAATTCCCATATCGCCGGTGCAGTACTGGCGATAGACAACGTGTGTCCGCAAAACACATAATAATGGTTGTTGTCATGAGGACGAATATTAATATTGATTGTGGATAGTTGTCCGAGTGGTTTAAGGAGTTGGTCTTGAAAACCAATGTACAGAAATGTACCAAAGGTTCAAATCCTTTACTATCCGCCACATGGAGAGGTGGTAGAGTGGCTTATTACACTTCCCTGCTAAGGAAGAGTGGAGATATACTTCCACCGTGGGTTCAAATCCCACCCTCTCCGCCAATAAATATGGTTCTATAGCTCAGGTGGATAGAGCAATGGTTTCCTAAACCATGTGTCGGCAGTTCGAGTCTGTCTAGGACCACCATAGGGTTACTGGATAATTTACCTTGACGTGGTGTAACCTCTTTAAACTAAAGAATTATCAATCGGTATAGGATACAAAGATGAGAACATGTATCGCTGAAGGTATATAGTAAAGTATATATCAAGAGAGCCAGTGTTATTGAACCTTTTTAAGAATATAATATAACGTAAAAACCGATATAATATTTTTGCTGGCACAACTCATTCCGATGTAACCCAATAGGTAGAGGTAGCTGACTGTTAATCAGTGTGTTGTAGGTTCGAGTCCTTCCATCGGAGCCATATGAACTCTTAGCTCAGTGGTAGAGCCACCGGCTCATAACCGGCAGGTCGCTGGTCCGAATCCAGCAGGGTTCACCATTAAGGTCTACTTTTTACCTTGCATAGATGATTTATGGTAGCTATGTATGATGTCTTTTTGAGATGTTTTAATATCATACAAAATCTTATATGCGAAAAATCGAAGAGCATAAAATATCTTGGCTGCACAGCTGGTGGAAGTCCAGCATATACTTGTCCGTGTGGTGAAATTGGAAAACATGACTGACTTAGAATCAGTTGACTTATGTCTTGTAGGTTCGAGTCCTACCACGGACACCATTTAGAATTATATTTAGGGGATATTGTTATGGAAAGAGTTACAATTTTTAAAGGTTTTACTATTCCAGTTATTATTAAGGTTGATGAAGAGAATAAGGTCATTACTGCATACAATACTCATTGTGAGTATCTTGCCGAAAATGCTTTTAATAAGCTAGTGGATGGAAAATCTCAGATTTTATATATTGATTTTAGGCCTAAGTTCTGTGATAGTCTAAAACTTAAAAGTACATATAAGGCTAAGGCACGTTGTCATGGTGGTGATGTGTTTGATGTTAATATTGGTAAAGAGATTGCTAAAGAAAAGTTAGCTAATAAGTTACGTTCTTCTATTAAGAAGAGAGTAGAAAAGATGGCAAAACAGCATTTAAAGTTGTACAATTCTGTTATTGATAGTGATAGATTTAAAGAGTTGTCAGCAGAGTAAAATATAAATATATGAGAGTGTATCAATTTTGGTACACTCTTTTTTATTACAAAAGATAGGGTGGTATTATGTTGTGTATGGTGATAGCTAGAGATAGGAATGTTAAGTTGGACAGTTCTTATACTATAAAGGATGCTATAGAGCAAGTAGATATGCTTAACAATAAGATGAATTTGAAAGGTACTTTACGATATTATGGGTTACAGTATGTCGAGGATAGGTCTTTCTTTTCTAGATATAAGAATGTTTTTAAAATGAAAGATATGCACTCTTTGTATAATTTAACTTTAAAGGAGTTAAATGATTATAAGAATAGTTTGATTTATTGAGGTGTTTTATATGTCATTAATGGTTGGAGACAGGGTAGAGCATAATACTTTTCCTGTTTTTATTGGCAAAGTTGCTTATATTGAAAGCAATATTGATAAAGATAGGGTTGGGGTTGTTAATGAAGATAATGGCTCTATATTTTGGGATACTGTGGATACATGGGATGTGTTATATGATTCAAAGATTTCATATACTTCTCAAATAGATGAGTATGATGGGGATACTATAGATGTAGACGCTGTGATTGATATAGGTAGTTTTGAAGGTTGATATCTTCTATATATAGTAATAGCGAACATACGATATAATGTTATAAAATGTTTTTTAAGTTACTTATAGGATATAGGGGATTAGTAATAATATGAGTGAAGATATTGTTACTAACAAGTTGACCAATAATGATGTTAGAGTTGTAGGGGTTGTTGTTAGTAAACCAATGTTACATCATAGTACACATGGGGAAGATTTTTATGAGTTTAAAATAGAAGTTCCTAGATTAAATAAAGGTGTACATGATACTATTAAAATAGAAGTTTCTGATAGGGTATTTGATGTTTCTAGATTAGAAGTTGATAGTATTGTATCAGTTGTTGGACAATTTAGGTCTTTTAATGAATATAATTCTGAAATGGATAGAATGACATTAAGACTATTTGTGTTTGTTAAGGATATTGAAATTCTTGAAGAGGCTGATGCTTTTGATAATGAGATTACGTTAAGAGGTTTTATCTGTAAGGAAGTTGTACACAGAAAGACTCCTAGTGGTAGAGAAATTTCTGATGTTATTTTATCTGTCAATAGATTATACAATAAATCTGATTATATTCCTTGTGTAGTGTGGGGAAGAAATTCTAAATATGTTGCTAATATGGTTGTTGGAGATGAGATTGAAATACAAGGTAGGATTCAGTCTAGGAAGTATAATAAATCTTTAGATGACGGAAGTATTATTGAGCGTGAGGTTTATGAAGTTTCTGTTATCAATGTTTCTAAAGTAGAAGGTTAGTTAGAGGGGTGTATACATCGTATGAGTAATAGTATCTTATCAGATGCAGTAGATTATAGCAGTAAAGTTATGCTGATACGTGGATACGCATCTTATTATACTGATAAAGATTTATCAAAAATTTTCAATGTAGATACATTAGCTGAGATTTTAGAAAATAATACATATGAGGATATAAAAGTTAAGTTATCAAATACACTGTCTAATATAAAAGATGGTGTATTTGATATTGGCGATGTTGTTACAATCAATAAGCCTTTTAAAATAGATGGAACATATAAAACTATTAAGGGTGTAATTATAGGTAAGCATATTAGGTATAAAAGTGAAAATATGCGAGATTATTATACCGAGTTTGACATCATAGTTCAAAGTAAGTCTTATAATGATGGGTATAGTTATGAGATTTATAGGGAGACAGAGGAATATTTACGTTTAGAGAGTAAAGATATTGTAAATAAAACATACTTGCAAGACACATTAAAACGAATTAGTAGGATTGATATAGTAGTTAATGTTTAGTGTAGGGGTGTTATAGTGGTTTCATCTAATTTAGGGAGTGGTTTGTTAGTATCTCCTTATGATGGTAGGGATTATAAGTTTAAAGATTTACTAAAGTTAGGTTCTGTAAATATACCTTATGAGTATCAGAGTAGTGAGTTTCCTTTTGTATACAATCAAGGAAATACTCAAATGTGTTGTGCTTGCTCGTATAGCGCTGTTAGATATTTGCAGGAGAGTGATGGTAGTCAGTCAGGGTTAAGTGTTCCTTTATCGCCTGCCTTTAATTATGGTGTTAGGCCAGATAATGAAAATTTTGAGGGTATGTATTTAAGGACTTGTCTTAAAGGTGGACTAGATGTTGGTTCTGTATTATATTCTGACTTAGAGGGGTTTTATTCTACTTCTGAGGCTATGAGGATTGTTAAAGATAATAGAGATATTTTATTTAATAAGGCTGATGAGTTTAGGATAGATTCATACTATGTGTGTAATTCACGGAGAGAGATACAGGTAGCTATTTTAACAACTAAGGCTGTTATCACAGGGATACCAATATTTGACAGTTTTTATGATGTTAGTAGTGATGGTATTGTGAAATATGATTCTAGTAGGGATGTTGTGAATTATGGTGGACACGCCGTAACTATTACTGGATGGGGATATATCAATAATAAATTTCATTGGAGATTGTTAAATTCATGGGGAACATCTTGGGGTGATAGTGGGTATGCTTGGTTGCCTGAATATTATCCTTGGATAGAAAATGCTTATGTTGTGGTAGACACAACAACAAAATTGAGTTTTAGTGATTATATGCAAAAATATTATTGAGGTTGTGTATGAAATTTACTTATAAACCATCTTTTACTAGGGTTATTGTTATAATATTCTTAGTTATTTCATTTATCTCTATGGTATATTCGATTGGAATAGATACTTACTTGCATTATAAATTGCACGTAGGTGAGTTAGCAGTATATGATATTGAATCGCATAAATCTGATAGTGATGAGGTAAATGAAAACGTATTTGAGAGGATAGGGACTATTGATGGGTATGTTCTTATTTATGATACTAGGACAGGTTTAGTGTATATTGGTGATGAAAGAGGGAGTTTGACACCATATTATTCTAATGCTAGTGGTAAGATTGTAGTTTACGATAGAGACAATCATAAATTGGTGTATTGATATTCAGAGGTAGTATTACTACCTCTGATTTTTTATGTGTTTATAACTTTACAAAACATTACATATATGGTATTATAAGAGTGTACCTTTGGTATTTAGATAAAGGTAGTTTAGTAAGAAAGGAAAAACTGGTATGAAGAAAGATTTAGAGCAAAAGGTTGAAAATGCATTACCGTTAGAGGAAGTGTTAAATTTACCTCGTGGGTTTAATGTGGCTGAAAATGTAGTAGGTCAACAAATCTATATATGGAGGGAGTCTGTTGGTGAGGGGTATTCATTGATGTTTAAAACAAACAAAAAAGATGAGCTTTATGTAGAGGATTTTGATGAGGAGGGTAATTTAATAAATATTCGTTATGAAATTATTGAAGGACTAGATGATTAATCTGCATAAAGGGGTACTAAAGATGGAAAATGAAAATCTTAATTTAATCAAAGAGTTTAATAGAGTTTTAAAAGGGAGTGTTTTCATTTATGATATAGATGAAAACAAAGATAAAAAACAAATCAATACAACAAAGTATGATTTGTTGGACTATACAGAGTATGGCTCTAGACCTTGGGTTGTTGTTTCTGATAATCAAAGTAATACTAGAGTTTGTACTATTGCACCTCTATCTACTGGTCAGTTTGGTAAAGCTGATAAGATTAAGACTCATGTAGATTTATGTCTTAATGGTAAGAATACGTGTATTATGGTTGAGCAAATGAGATTTGTTAATGCACATGAGTTAAAGACATATTTAACAACTTTAAATGATGATACCATGAGAATGGTAGATGATGCTATGAGATTTCATTTAGGACTACAAAATAAAATTAATTTGTCTGAAATTGATAGCAGAATAAAATCTATTGTTGATGAAAAAGTAAAAAACATTGTAAATTCCGCTATCAGTGAAGATATTTTGAATGATATTGTACATGATGCTATTACAACAAAGTTAAATGTTACTACTAATGTTAATGTTGATACTAAAGTTGATAGTGCTGTGGTTGGTACAAGTGATATTAAAGAAAGTATTGCAGGTAATAAAGAGGGATTAAAGAGAGGTAGAAAACCTAAGTATACTAGATATGAGTTAGAGTGTATTGTAAGAGATTACAAGATGATGACCGAAAGAGATTTCTGTACTAAATATGATTGTAAAGACCATAAGTCATATATAGGCAAACATTATTATGCTAAGAATTTACTAAAAAATCTAAACTCTAAAAAATAGAATATTCAAATATAACTTTAAGGTGGTATAATATTAGTATATGTTATACCACCTTTATTTTTTGTAAGAGGTATTAAGAATGTGTGAAAAATTAGAAAGAGATATAGATTTACTAATAGATGATTTAAAGGGATATTCTGATTTTACTCATGAGTGTGTTGTTATGTATAATGAGCATTTATGCAAGATTAAAGATTTAGATTATGAGTTAGATGGGAATACACTAACATTCTTTAGTAATGCTAAATGGGATGAGACTTCATATAATACATTTCAGCTATTAAGTTTGTTAAATCGTATTAAGGGTGTAGAAGATGTAGATATATGGTTTACTGCATATGATGGTACAGTACATAAATATGTTTCTAGTTATATCTCAAATAAATACTCATCATATGGTACTAATGTTAGAGTTATAGTTGTAGGAGATAAGACATCTAATCATAATAATAAGATATTGACAGTTAATGATGATATGGATATAGAAGAGGGTAGGATGTATGAAGATAAAATAACAGTAGATTTTAATACTAAGATATAGTATTATGATATAAGATAGTTATACTAGAGACAGTACTAACAGATGATATAGTGATACTGACTATATACTACAACATCTAAGTAATAATGTAATAATAATGATGATACTAATATAATTAATACTATACATACTATAATACATAAAATACCATATAATCACTGTATTAATTTCTTCTAACGAAGAAAAGAATACAGTTTCAGCAAAAAAGAGTATAAGTGGGGATGTAGTAATACAGGTAGTATAATAATAGAAATTATATTAAAAGTGATTCAATATATGTAATATAATTATATTTAAGTAAATGAAATAGAGTAATTTAAAGTAAGATTGTATTAAATGAAATAGAATATAACTGTATTAAATGAAATAGAGTATAACTGTATTAAATGAAATATAGTATAACTGTATTAAATGAAATATAGTATAACTGTATTAAATGAAATATAGTAAGACTGAAGTAAGACTGAAGTAAGACTGAAGTAAGACTGAAGTAAGACTGAAGTAATTATATTGCATATAGGGGAATATATGGAAGTGCCGCCGAAACTGAGTTGATTAAACTGAGTTGATTAAACTGAGTTGAGTTACAATAAGGTGGATATAATTCAATAGCAGTAGGGATTATATAAGAGAGAACTGTATAGGAAGGTATAGTTAGTAAGTATGTAGCATATACTGCATATGATGCCAAGATAGTATATTAGACTATATAGGGGTAGAAGTGATACTGGGATAGCCATTCTATTGAGAGTATGAGTATAAGATAGAGGCTAGAAAATCAATCATACAAATCTAAGAGATACAAAGAGATATACATTTCCTAATTGAAAATTCTTAATTGAAAATTCTTAATTGAAAATTCTTAATTGAAAATTCTTAATTGAAAATTTTGAAATATTAAATAATGAAATACGATATAAAATATAGTATAATAGAGTATGTAGAGTACAAGAAATATACAATATATGGTATCTAATGGATGTAAAATTAATACATCTAAGAGATATAAGATTGTATATATAAGATAGCATGATACATCTAAGAGATAGAAATCTGAGAGATAGAAATCTAAGAGATACAAATCTAAGAGATAGAATGTGTTGTGTGAGTATTATATTTTGTGATATAAGATAGTGTGATACAGAATAGTATATCATTAAATCAATTATCATTGAATATGATGTAATTGTATTTTATAAAATATATTAAGTATATTAAGTATTGGATTTTCAGATAGGGAAGGAATACAAAGTGAGTCAAGATTCGCAGAATGTTTCAATGAATGTTTTAAAGCGTGATGGGCGTATAGTCATATTTGATAGTGGTAAGGTATTCAATGCTATGCTAAGTGCCTATAGTAGTTTACATGATACGATTGATAGGGAGTATGTTGATGTATGTAATGATGCCATTAATGCTATCATAGATGAATATGATTCAATGGATGATAGGATACTCAGTGTTGAGGATATTCAAGATATTGTAGAGGAGACATTATTAGATTCTAAGTATAATGATGTCGCTAAGGCTTATATATTGTATCGAGATGAGAGGACTCGATGTAGGGAGACAACGATAGATAGGGTAGTGAGTGAGATACTAGAGGATAGTAATGAGTATTGGTCTACAGAGAACAGTAATAAAGATTCAAAGTTACTCACTACACAGCGTGATTATATGGCTGGTGCTATTAGTACTGATATTATGCGTAGGAAGATATTACCTAAGCATTTAATAGAGGCACATGATAGTGGTATCCTGCATATCCACGATATGGATTATATTTCGATGAAAATGTATAATTGCTGTTTAATTAATTTAGAGGATATGTTACAGAATGGGACTGTGATTTCTAATGTACAGATAGATAAGCCACATAAATTTAGTACTGCTTGTAATATAGCTAGTCAAGTTATTGCACAAGTAGCTAGCTCTCAGTTCGGTGGGCAATCTATTAGTTTAAGTCATGTATCACCTTTTGTAGAAGAGACTAGAAAGACATTCAAAAAGAAATATCCTAGTGCTAGTGATGAGTTGATAGAATCTATGGTTAGGGATGATATACGTGCTGGTATACAGACATTACAATACCAAGTCCTAACACTCATGACAACGAATGGGCAAGCACCATTTTTAACAGTATTTATGAATTTAACAGATGTTGATGGTAGTCAACGTGATGATTTAGCGTTGTGTATTCAGGAGATGTTGGAGCAACGTATTGTAGGTGTTAAGAATGATAAGGGTGTGTATGTATCACCAAGTTTTCCTAAATTAATCTATGCTCTTGATGAATGTAATATTACTGAGGATAGTCCTTATTTTTATCTAACGCAGTTAAGTGCTGTGTGTAGTGCTAAGAGGTTAGTGCCTGATTACGTGTCTACTAAAGTGATAAAACAACTTAAAAATGGTGATGTATTTCCACCTATGGGCTGTAGAAGTTTTCTTTCAGTAGATACCGCTACTGAGAATTTAGCTAAGGCTCATAACTGGGATAGACATAAGTATCATACCTATTATGGCAGATTTAATCTCGGTGTAGTTACCTTAAATCTAGTAGATGTGGCTTTAAGTGCTAATGGTGATATGGATAGATTTTGGGACTTAATGGAAGAACGTTCTGAATTAGTACATGAGGCACAATTAATACGATATCATCGATTAAGAGGTACTAAGTCAGATGTGGCACCTATCTTATGGCAGCATGGTGCTATTGCAAGGCTTACTAAAGGTGAAACAATAGATAGGTTATTACTTAAAGATTATGCCACGATTAGTTTTGGGTATGGTGGTTTGTATGAGTGTTGTATGGCTATGCTAGGTGAGTCTAATACAACTGAGAGAGGTCAACAGTTCTGTAAAGCTGTATTACAATTCATTAATAAGAAGTGTGATGAGTGGTCTACTACAGATAATTTAGGGTTCTCACCGTATGGTACTCCGATGGAGAGTTTGACGTATCGTTTTGCTAAGACATTACGTAAGCGGTTTGGTGTGATTAAAGATATTACAGACCATGATTACATTACGAATAGCTTTCATGTGAATGTTCGTGAGCATATCAGTGCTTTTGATAAGATAGCGATTGAAAGTCAATTTCAAGAGTTGAGTTTAGGGGGTTCTATTATTTATACTGAAGTTCCTAATATGAATCGTAACATTGAGGCTGTTGTTCAGTTATTACAGTATATGTATGAGCATAGTATGTATTCAGAGATTAATACTAAATCTGATTATTGTTCAAAGTGTGGCTTTGATGGTGAAATTCAGATTAAAGGTGAGGAAGGTCATTTGTACTGGGAGTGTCCTCAATGTGGTAATACTGATACTGCTTTATTACACGTAACACGTAGGACTTGTGGCTATTTAGGCTCTAATTTTTGGAATCAAGGGCGTACTGAAGAGATTCGAGATAGGGTATTGCATTTAGATTAAGGTTATTGTATATGGGTGATAGTAGTTTAGAAAATAGGTTAGTTGATGTATTTACACAGATAGCAAAAGACATTAAAAGTCATAGTGGTTCTTCTAGTAGTTCATTAGAGTTTAGTGAATTAAAGAAATTACTAAACTCTAAAGGATATTATTGTAAAGATGCTACACTACAATCTTTGTTAAAATGTATTGTATCTTCTATGAGTAATAATACTATAGATATATCATATGAAAAGACTTTAACAAGTATTACATTTACTTCATTACCTCGTGTTGTATTTACTATTGATGATGTTACGTATACAACTGGTAGTGATGGTACATATATCTACACTATACCTAGAGATAAGAGAGTTGTTAAGGTTAAGTTGTATGGGTATGGTGATTCCGTTCTTAAAGAGCTTAATGTTTCTTTGGTCAGTGATTTAATTGACTTTGATGCATTACTGAGAGATGGGTTTAAGGTTACATCAGGTAACCGTGTTATGATAGGAAAATTTGAGACTAATCCTACTCCTAATACATATATTCTTACCAATACGTTCCCTGTGAATGGTGATAAGTCCTCTTACATTGGAGGGGTTATGTGGAAGTTAGGTAAATCAGCTACTGATAATATGAACCTTATTATTGATGGTAGTGCAGAGAATTATGTGGCTTTAAATTATTTAAGATATTTTTTTATCAAATATAATGAGTTAAACCATAGAGTTAGGATTTTTGTAAGACATACTACACAGGATTCAAGTAAAGGTACTTATAATTCTCCTGATAGATATATTACAACAGACTTACATACTCCTAATAGGGGATTAATTTCTGTGTACACTGAGAAATTAACTGAGTTTGTTAAAAAGAATTATGGTATTGATTCTGGTGTTGTACAAAAGATGAAGGAAGTGTATGGTGTCTTAGGTGATGATGTGTTGTGTGGTATTTACACATTAGATGGCTCAGAGGCTTTAGTGTATAGACCTTCAAAAGTTAAATTTGAATATGTGAGTATTGTTTGATACTTGTAAAGTAATGTAAATTTTGGTATACTCTAGGTGTAGGTTATGGCTTATACCTTATACCTAGAGTATATTTTTTATAAAGGTAGGTTACAATTATGAATACTATTGAAAATACTGTCTATGTGTTATTTACAACTTCTGATTTGTTTAGTACACCGTTACTTGGTGTCTATGCTACACGTGCAGAGGCTGAAGCTGAATATGTTGAGGTACAGGAAGAGTATGCACTAGAAGATTTTGAGTTAAGTATTGAACAGACAACATATACTTTTAAGTTTAAAGAAGGTGTTTAATTATGATGGTTAGTAATGATTTTCTTTGCAGATTAGTAGATAGATATTCTATGTACTTATTCGGTGGTACTTGTACTGTAGTAGTTATGAATCATTTCAGTGAGATTGTAATATCCTGTAAACAAAGTGATGGTAGTATTGAGTATACTGCTGATTATGTGTTTGACTATGATGGCATAGAGACTGCTGATTTAGTAGGTATTGATGTTACGATTACTGATACTGTAGGTGATGTTGAGTTGTGCAATATACGCTCTACTGGTGATGATTATTGTAGTAATAGTATATTACAGTTTGTGGTACAGATGATTATTGATAGGGATTTAGACCCTGTACATAGTTCGAGTCTTATTGTTAAGGATGAGTAGACATATGGATGTGAAAGATAAGATTCTTGTAGATATACAAGAAAATAAAAAGTATAAGGATTTAGATATTGTTGGGTTTAGTGGTGGTGATGCCAGTATTCTACGTAACATTTTTTCTAAATATGATGATGATTTTAAGATGATGGCAAGAGAAGAGAATTAGGTATGTTACATATTAGTGATGTCATGTCTATCCATGAAAATGTTATTAATGTTTATGGTGGTATTCATGGTGTTAGAGATAAGGGTTTACTATCTTCGATTGTTAGAGGTATTTATCAGACATTCGGTGGTATTGAATTATACCCTACAGATAAAGATAAAGTTTGTAGATTGTATTATATGTTTGTTACTAATCAAGTATTTCTAGATGGTAATAAACGTACTGCTACAGCTTTAGCATTGTTTCTTAATAAAAAGTGGGGTATAAAGTCAGCTATTTTTGATACTCATAGTCCTTATAGATTGTCTTTAGATGTTGCTAATGGTAAATTTTCTTATGAAGATTTATTAGAGATGTGGTGATGTTTGTGGATATAGAATCATATAAAGATGAAGTACTTGCTAAAATAGATGCTATGTCATATGAAGATTTACGTAATGTCTTTAGTGAGGTTTTAGATGGGTATGAGAAGCCTATACCTCTGATGGCTATACCTATTATAGTACCTAGTTTTAGTATTGAACGTACATTTATACTAACATTTAGGAGATGTAGGATGTATCGAAAGAGGGGTAAACTTAGTGAGATACGCAGGACTAAAAGAAAATGATATAGTTGATGGTGAGGGTGTTTGTGTTTCTTTTTGGTTACAGGGCTGTTGTCATATGTGTAATGGTTGTCATAACCCTGATACATGGGATTTAAATGGTGGCTTAGAGTTACCTAACACTTATATAGATGATATTATCAAATTATTGTCTAAGAATGGAATACATAGAAATCTTAGTATTTTAGGTGGAGAGCCGTGTTTACCTAGTAATGTGAGTATTGTATTACCATTACTCAAAAAAGTTCGTACAGCGTTACATAGCGTTAAAATATACCTATGGAGTGGTTACACATATGAGCAACTGTTAGGTAGAGAGGATACTAAAGAGTTATTACAGTATATTGATGTGCTAATTGATGGTAAATTTGAGTTAGAGCATAGAGACATCACTTTAAGATTTAGAGGTTCTCCTAATCAGAGGGTAATTGATGTTAAACAGTCATTACAAGATAATAGGGTTGTATTATCTTGTGAGTAACGCATAAAAGGAGATTATTATGGGTATCGATGTAGTAAAAGAATATGACTTATATGATTATGTTGGCACATTTTATAAATTTAGTGATTGTGCTGAAAAGTTTCTAAATTCTTTGAAAGATGATATTACTTTTAAACGTGTTAATGAAGATTATGGTATTGTCAGTATTATTACTAAAAAAGAAAAGCATAAGATAGCTTTTACAGTTAATAATGTTAGTTTTGATTACCGAGATGGTAATTTATATTTTAATCATTATTTTGATGTTCTTAGGGGTACCCCTTGTATTTTAGGTTTATTGATTATTGCATTTAATGAGATGTTAATGTGTAGAGATATAGAGATTGATATGATGTCTATACTAGGTATGGTAAGTGTATGTATCTCATTGAAGATGTGGTTCAGTGATTCTAGAATTGAAGTGCTAGAGGATAGACTTGAACGTGAAGAAAGTGAGCAGAGAGCTAGGGAAAATGCTGAATTTTGGGAAGAGTACTACTTCTTTAACCCTAACGATGTTTAATATGGTATTATAGTAGATGAGGTAAATTATGGCAGACTGGGTGACAGGTAAAATGAATATTCGTGGTTCATTTGAAAATATGAATAGATTTATTCAAGAAAATTTTATTGACAGTTATGTTGTTGAAACAGATGATGACATCGTACTCGAAACAAAATATAATTATGAACTAAATTATGATTTTGGTGTTCCAGATATACTTATAAAAGAAAGAATTAATAGTAAAAATAAATCATTTGATATTTCAAATATTGGCGATGCATTTTTCTTAGGAAATTTCTACAATATTAATGTTTTCTACAGTGAAACAACAGATATTTGTTATATGAGTATGAATCTTTCTCATCGATATGATATAAATATAGATGCTTTTATTGAATTATCTAAAAAATATAATTTAGATTTCAATACTGTTGTTATGATTTGGGATAATCCATTTGTCCACAAATTGAGAATTGAAAAAGGCATTGTTGTTAAAGACGAAGTAATTGAAGATGATGCTAGTATTTATTTTGAATTATAGTTATAAAGGAGAGAGTGTATGGTAGGTTTAGTTAATAAAATTTTACATTATTTTGACATGATGATTGTGCATATAAATAGTACAGAACCTCAATTAGATGAGATAGAAAAAGATTTAGATAAGACAAAAGAGGTTGCAACTAAAGTTGTACAAATCAGTTTGGCTGTTAGTGAGATTGTAGTTCTTTTGTTTAAAGTGTATGGTGTGTTTGTTAATACATCAAGTGTGATAACAACTGGTGCTTTAGGTTCTACCTCTGATAAATCTAATTCTTATAAGGCTTTAGATGATTTACAAAAACATATTGATATTGAAATGTTGCAGAACGTATTAGATTCTGAGGTAGAGGTTAGTTTGGAAGATGTCAATAAATTACATAATGAGGTAGAAACATATAAAAAATCATTGTTAGATAGGTCAAATAGTTAGTTATGTAGATAAATGCGTTGTTTTGTAGTATAATGAGTATTATAAAATAACGTATTTTTTTGTGTCTTGAAAGGGTTTATGGTTATGGTTGAACGATTACGTGGTTTTGAGGTATGTTCTAGTGGTGTAGAGTTTGATTGTAAATTACCTAAGAGGAGTACTAGGCATAGTGCTGGTTATGATTTTTATGCCCCTTATGATGTGGTTATTCCATCTTTATGGAAACAGGTCGGTAGGTATTTACTACACTCTATTAAAAATTTCTCATTTGATGGTTATGGTGAATGTATTAAGCCGACATTTATTCGTACATATATTAAATCTTATATGCAAGAAGATGAGGTATTGTATGCTTATAATAGGTCATCTAATCCTATGAAGAGGGGGTTAGTTGTTAGCAACAGTGTGGGCGTGATTGATTCCGACTATTATAATAACGATGAAAATGAGGGTAACATTGGAGTAGCATTTTATAATTTTTATCCTTTTGATGTTACGATTGAGAAAGGTGATAAATTGTTTCAAGGTGTATTCTCAAAATTTTTAAAAGCTGATAATGATGAAGTAGATGCTGTACGTAGTGGTGGTTTTGGTTCTACAGGTAAATAGGTGAATGTATGTTTGAAAGTAATGTAGCTTATATTGATTATGAAAAAGCATTTAAAGAAAATAATGTAAAGTTTGATAGTAAAAAGGCATTATCTATTATTTTAGATGATACATATGGTGATGGTACTACTATTGCTATTCAGCCAAAGGCTTTAAATGCTTTACTAAAGGCTCTAGAGAGTATTAATTCTGTAGATAGAGTTATCATTTTACCTTATCTTAGGGGGAATGATATATATTATCTTTTGGTTAAGTGTTCTTTTACTGTTTCAGAAGTAATTTAGGTTGGTGTTGTATGAAATATTTTACATCTGATATACAGTTAGGTGATAGTGATTTTCATGATAATATTATTGTAACTATGTGGAATGGTATTGTTACTGATGATGATGTAGTTTACATTTTAGGTGGTGTTGGTGATTTTTCAAAATTAAAATCACTTAAAGGTGGTAAGATACTTTTACTAAATCAAGATGATATGAAAACATATTACACATATATCAATAGTGTTTCTACTAAGAGGGATACTCTTTTAGATAAAGAGATGTTTAGAGTCTATTGTAAAAATGAGTATAATATCAGTACAGTACTGTATAGAGACCTTTTAGAGGTTACCTTGTTTAGTGGTGATATTGTTAGGTTGTGTAATGATTACCCTAATGCAAACACATCTAAACTATTTACTGTGGCTAGTGGAATGGGAGTTATACAGAGGGTTTTTGATAGTGGTGTTAATGTTACTTCCTATGTGAATGGGTTTAGACCTGTTTCTGAGTATGAAGTATTGTCTTTTATGAAGAGAGACTGTCATGAGTTGTATTACTAACAGTATTTTATAGTAGATTGGTGGTGGTTTTGGTTGGAAGGTAAGATATTATTTCTATGTGGTAAAGGTGGTACTGGTAAAGATAGTGTATTGAGTATGTTATTAAAAGCATATCCTACTATGTTTACTAGGTATGTCTTAACTACTACTAGAGATATGAGGTATGGTGAGATTGAAGGTGTTGAATATCATTTTTGTGATACTGAGACATTTTTAGATAGAGATAATAAAGGTGAATTTATTATTGTAGAGAAGTATTCAATAGCTAATGGAAACATAAATTTCTATGGTGTAGGTGATATACCTGTTGATGGTACTGTATATGTATTGTGTGGTACTAATACACAGTTTTATAAGTTAAAAGAAATATATGGTGATAGGGTTGTTGGTGTGTATCTATATAACACATCATATACTAGCTTGACTCGTATGCTTTCAAGATTGAGAGATAGGACTGAATATAATGTGTTAGAGTCATGTAGAAGAGTGTTGTCTGATAGTTACGATTATATGTATATAGATTTTCAGTCTTTTGATTTGACTATTAATACTGATGATTATTGTTTGTCTGAAGAGATTGAATTGATACATAAGTTGTTTGAATAAGGGGTATGGTTATGAAGATAGCTTATGTGAGTGATTTACAGTTAGATAGTAATATTTCTTTAGAAAACATTAAAGATTTATCTATACAGATTATCAATAGATTTAATGACACTTTAGATTATATTATTTTTAATGGTGGTGTAGTTCATAATTATGTAAAGTTAATAGACATAGTTGATACTTTACAAAAAATGTTTAAAGAACATTCCATACATACTATTGTTAGGTTTAATGTTGGTAATATAGATTATTACTATAATGATGTAGTCATTGATAAAGTAGGTAAGTTCTATGAAATTGATAAGGTCTTTAAAAATCACAGATTATATTTACCTAGGAATCCTATTATTACAGGTTCTGTATGGGTTATGGGTTGTGATACGTGGTATGATTACTCTTTGTATCGTGGTAAGCCTACAACACTACAAAAGATAACATTAAAAGATAATCGTAATGTGTTTACTAAAATGTTCACCAAATCAAGAAATAGTGATAATATGTATATCACTGATTTATCTGATTATTGTTATGGGTTAAGCGATACGTTTGATATTAAGCATACTGATGAGTGTGTAGAGTCTTTTAGATATATGTGTGATAGGTATGATAAAACCATAGCACAGCCAATACATAAGATTGTGTGTGGATATTTCTACTCTAATCATTTATACCTTTCTGATGATGTCAAGAGAGATGGGTATTATGATGCTTTTAGTGGAAGTACTAAATTTGATGAAGTTTTTAAATCTAGAAGTGTTACTGAGTATGTGAGTGGGAAGTCTAGTTCTTATCGAACACACGTATTAAAAGATGGTGTTAGGTATAGGAATAGTGCTACCACTTTTTGTAAAAATACTATCTTTTCAGATAAGTTAGTATTAGGTGATGTGTTGGTAGTTGATTATTAAGAATTATTATCAATACTGAGATGGTTTAGGTGTGTTATGAAAACTATTGATGTAGAACAAGCAATACTAAATAGAAATAGTGTTTCTTATAATACAAATAATGATGTTTGTTTAAGTAGGTTAGAAGTATTAGATATTTTGTATAATGAGTTACCATGCATATGTGATTTAGATAGTGATAGAAATCTAGATTCTAGTAAATATGTTAGGTTGGCCAGACAATATCAGTATAGGAATTATAGGTTATTTAAGTATAGTGATATTAGGAGATTAGGGTTACAGAGTTCATTATCACAATTTCATCATAAGTTTATTTCAGATTGTGGTGGTGCTGTTATTTGTATATTAAACTCTCTAAATGGCAAGGCTATTTCATGTGTATTTAGGGGTATTACAACAAAGGATTTTGTGGATTATAGTGCTTTACAGAGTTTATATGGGTTTGATTTATTAGATGAAAATTTTAGGTATGGTGATTGGTTAGTATTGGTTGAGGGTTTTTATGATGCTGATGTGTTGCGTACTATATACCCTAATGTGGTAGCTATGCAGACAAGTAATGTTAATGCATTACAATCTCAAATATTATTGACTATGACTGATAAATTTATTGTTGCTTTTGATAGTGATACTGCTGGGCATATTGGTTTTGGTAAGGCTTTAAAAAGACTAAAAAAAGATAATACTATAGTTCAGCATTTACAAGTATATGGTGATGATAAAGATGTTGGTGTATTAGGGGAAATTATGTGGAATAATGATGAGTATTCTAAACGTAAGATATATTATGAAGATACAATACAGGAATTAAAGAAAGGAAATGTTTTAGGATGGTAGAAAATAAACAATGAAGATAAAAAGTAGTTAAGATGGTATAAGATTAAATAATTATTAGTATGGAGGGAGGTGTAACTTCGTTGAATAAGACATTTAAAGTTAGGATATATCCTAATCGAGAACAGATTAGGATAATTGAGAATACTTTCAATTCTACAAGATATTTGTATAATTATATGCTTAATCTTAAAGATAAATTATATAAGTTCTTTGGTATTAATTTAAGTTATAATCAATCTTCTAAAGTTATGACTGAATTAAAGAAACATAAGACATGGTTAAAATTGGTAGAATCAACTGCTTTACAGCAATGTCTTAAAGATTTAGATAATGCTTATGTTAGTTTCTTTAGTGGTAAGTCTAAATATCCTAAATTTAAGTCTAAGAAACGAAGTAAAAACTCATACCGTACTAATATGAATATTAGTCTAGATATCGAGAGTCATACAATCAAGATTCCTAAAGTTGGTAGTATTAGGCTTAGAGATAAAAGTAAATTTGATGGAATTACTAAAATTTATAACATTACCATCTCTAAAAGTTCTAGTGGAAAGTATTTCGCTAGTATTTCAGCTGAAGTCGATATCAGACATTTTGATAAAACCAATCAAAATGTAGGTATAGACTTAGGCTTAAAAGATTTTGCTATTCTTAATACTGGTGAAAAGATACATAATCCTAGAATATTAAAGTATCTTGAAAAGAGATATAGAAAGTTAGCTAAATCTTTATCAAGAAAAGTTAAAGGTTCAGCTAATTATCAAAAAGCTAGAATTAAGTTAGCTATGTTTCATGAGAAAATCTCAAATATCCGTAAAGATTTTCTACATAAATTATCGACTAACTTAGTAAAGACTTATGATAGTATATGTATAGAAAATCTTAATATTAGTGGCTTAATGAAAAATCATAAATTATCTAAATCATTTCAAGATGTATCATTGTATGAGTTCATAAGACAGTTAGAATATAAAGCTAAGTGGTATGGTAAAACTATTTCTAAGATTGATAGATTTTATCCGTCATCACAGTTATGTTCTAATTGTGGGTATAAAAACAAAGATGTTAAAAATTTAAATATTCGTGAATGGACTTGTCCTGAGTGTGGTACATATCATGATAGAGATATTAATTCAGCAATAAATATTCTGAATGAAGGATTAAGGATATTGAGTTTATAGTATATATAAATATAACCGTGGGACACATGGGGATAGCCTACTGTCTGGATGTAAGACTCTTTTAACATAGTATTAAAAGAGTGAACCTTTGGGTAGGAACTTCAAATGACTCAAAGTCATGAGAGGATGTCAAATCTAATAGTAGTGAATATAAAAAACGATTAGAGTATTATACGAAAAATATACATACGTTAATGAAAGGAAATATACTAGGATGGTAGAAAAAGATACAAATACTAAAAATGTAGATAATGTGGTAGCATTTTCTGATAAAGGCTCTAAGGAGATGAATCGTTCTGTTAAACGTAAAGAAATGGTTGAAGTCATGGAGCAAGTATTTGACAGGATGAATGAGACTAACAGATACTTGATGGAAGATATTAATACTATGTATCGTGTTCAATTATTCCCGTTTCAGATGATGGTTTCTGCTTTAGAGAATTTGTTAATCGAAAAGGGTGTTATCACTAAAGAAGAATTGGATGCTAAGTTAGAGGCAAATAAACAAGAACTTATTAAAAAAGCTAGAGCCATGCAAGAGACTGAAGATGGTAATGTAGAAGTTGTATCTAAAGAGGAAGATGAAATTCTAGAAAAAGAGAAAGTTGTAAAGGCTTTGGCTAGTGATACTGAAGATAAATAAAAATATAAGTTTACATAATGCATAGTTACAAATAACTATGCATTTTTTGTTGTATGGGGGTTAGTATGGCTGATAAGACATTTGATAGTCGAATCAAAGTTCGATATGGTTATAGTGATGGTAAGGTAGGTAATACAGTATATAAGCCTTATGCTTTTGATAGTGGTGATGGAGGTCAGTATACATTCTCTGATACTTTTGAGAATACTATTCCAATATATCATTCAGGGTATGATGTTGATGATGGGAAAGGTTATTTTTTCGGTACACACGCTAAAATAAAATCCTTGGAACAGACAAGTAAGATACCTAAGCCTTTTTTATGTTTTAGGAGTACCAATGGTGCAAATTCTCTTTTTTCATCGATTGATAAGACAGTGATAGATAAGGCAGGCACAAGGGCTAAAAGTGGTCTTAGTGGTTTAGGTGGATTTGCAGTCTCAGGTCCATCATTATTATTTAAGAGGCATGGTATTATACCTGATAAAGGTACTATAAAGTTTAAAGCTGGTAATAGTGATACAGTTTATACTGCTGAGGGTTTACGGAGTGTTGATAAAAGTTATAATAATGTCGATGCTATTACTAATTTCACTCCTTATGGTACTTGTGTTACTGGTAATAGTAGATTTAATGGTACATCTTATACTTTTCCGTTATATACAAAAGATATATATGCTAATGATGGGTATTCTAATATGATGTTGATAGTGTTCGCTCAATATACACTTCGTAATAGTGTTGATTTAGATGGTTATTCTGTGTATAGTTTTGTGCCAATAAGTTTTTATGATTTATCAATACTTAATAATAGAGCTCCATCTTCTAAGTGGTCTATAAAGGTTAGTACTACAATGAATACTAGTGAGGCTTATAATAAAGGTACATTATCCATTATTTGTGATGATACAAGTAGTGGGTTATCTGTAGATATTCTTGGTAGGAATTACTATAATTTAAGTAGGGGGTTATTAAAACCAGAGGCTAATAATGTCTTTGATTTTAATTGGAGAGCCCCTAATGCTGAGGGTGGTACTCCTGGGAGTATGATACCTGAAGGTGTATATAGAAGATTTTATGATGAAGGTCGAGGCGTTCAACAAATAAATTCTTATGATGTTTATAGTTTTTTCATTAGTGAGATGAGTTACAAGTATTATATGTATGGTGAGGGTAGGTCTTTATGGGTAGAAAATGCTAATAAATCAGTAGATGTTAATAATCTAAATTCTGTAGAAGATAAGATTAAAGCAGATTTTAGGGTTAAGTGGTACCCATATTCTTCTACTATTTCTAAGAATCGTGAGTATTTTAAAGATAAGCCTTATGTGTTGTAATATATAATAGTAGGTGTAGTAAGTATAGTACATATAATACGTATAGTGTAATGTTATGTAAATAAATGATAGTGTAATTTATTTGTTAATGCCTATGGATAGTATGATACAATAATAAAATATTACCTATTATATTCAATAAATTAAATATAGTTTTATACAATTAATAAGAAAGGAATACTATAACATTGTTAGAGGGTTTATTTCAAGATAGGAAAGTCCGTAGTGAAATCAATGAGTCACTACAAAATGCGTTATATGACGATGTGCAAACAAAAGAGTGTGATGTATGTCATACCTTAGCTAAACGTACATATAGTGTGGATGGGCATATTGTGTGCAGTCGTTGTATGGATTTTATTAAATTTGTCAATAATGATTTTGATGTATTACTAAATAGTAAAGCTGAAGTATGGGATAGGGTTAAAACTGATGTATGTATGACTAATGAGGGATATATCATTCCTAATATAGAGAAGTTATATGATACTGCTAATAAGTCTTATGGTGGGGATATCAAAAAACTATTAAAGGGTTATGATATTAAATTCTCTCAGTCAGATTTAACCTCTCGGTTGTATCGTGGTGAGTTGTATATTGGTAAGAAGTTTATTAGTACTCCGTCTAAATTAAATCGTTTCATTGATGATTTTGATTGTAAGTTTATTAGGGCAAGTGGATATACTCCTATAGTTCCTGATGTTGATGGATATACTGCGACATATGATATTGTAAAGCCTAATGATTCTTTTTATAAAGATAACTTGAATTATATCCAAAGTCATGCTCATGATGTGTATAAGGATATTAAGAATCCTGTTATTAGGAATACTGATGATAGGGGTTATTATGATACAGTAGAACAATTAGCGACATCAAATACTACTGCAACGAAAATTCAAAAATCAAGTGTTACACAAACTCCTAAGAGTGGTACTACTATTGGTAGTGGTGCTAATACATCATCAAGTAAGACTAAAACAATTTCTGCTAGTGGTACTGATAAAGATTTTGAGATTAAGTTAGGTACTAGAGGGTTTGTATTACATTATGTAAAAAATACTAATCAGTCTAAATTAAATCGGTCTATTGTAGAGTATCGCTGTGAGTTTAAGTATAAGAATAAAGTTATTTCTGCTATTGATGTAGATATTGTATGTGATATTAATGATTATGAAAGTATTACTAAGTCTGCTTTTGGGTGTACTAAGTTATATGAGTTGTTACCATTTATGGATGATAATGTCGATTATGTAGTAGAGGTAGATACTGATGGTATTATCACTCACCTAGAGTTAGATGTAGCTAATGTACAGAAAAAGGGGTTTATCTTTAAAGTATTAGACCATACTAAATTATTTGATGATGATACAATTACAGTAACTGATGCTGATATGTTGATGTCATATGGTAAGTTTAACTCTTATGTATCTAAATATATTCTTATGGAGTTATCTCATAATTATGGTGTGTTTGTTAATGCTAAGAAGCATACTGTAAGCTCATCTTTTGGTGATATTGAGTGGTATATGCATGATATTAATGATAAAGGTGAGTTAGTTATAGAGATTGGTTGTTGTGGTAATACACAAGATGTTGTAGTACCTAAAAGTTCAGAGTATATGAATGATATTGATGAGGCTGTTAGGTCTTTAGTATATGATAATTTAGTTACGTTGACTAAATTTGATGCTAATGTACTATCTAAAGGTATTACTATAGATGCCTATGGATTTAAGGTACATTATTCTATATATTCAAAAGATACTTTTAAAGTTGATGGTAGTCTAGATATGTTCGCCACTATTACAGATGGTACTGGTAATGAAGTTGGTACTGATAAATATGTGATTAGTGATACTAGGGATATTAAAAGGTCTTTAGAGAGTTATACTGGTGATATGTTAGTAGCCAAAGAGTTAATAGTATTGGATACTAATGCACAGATTATGGTGTGGAGTAAATATTCTGATAGTAAGACTAGAGTAAAGGTATTATATAATCAGATTGAAAATAACTTTAAAGATACGTATACTAAACTTGATGATAGGTTAGATATTAGGGTTGATAAGTTAGTGGTATCACCTAATGGTATGATTAATAGTTGTACTTTTTCTATTGTAGATGATGAGAATGTATATGTTGATTTAGATACAATGGTTAAAGATTTATCATTAAAGATAGATAGTGCTTATGCAGTTGTTGATAAAAGTGATGTAGGGTATACTAAATATGTTCAATATGAAGTTAATGATGTAGATAGTGTTGAACAGTTTGGTATTGATATTCAAGTCAAATTATTGGAAAATGCTTTTAGGTTGATGGGTACTGCTATTAATGAAAGTAGTAGTAATGAAGGTAAACCTATTGATGCAGTAACTAATAAGTATACACGTGATATCAATAAGATTAGAAGTAAAGATAGTAAGGATGCTGATGAGGGAACTGATATAGGTGGTGTATCTACTCCTACAGGCAATATTCCTAGTACAGATGGAAGAGGTGTAGGTTCTTTGGATACTAATAAAAAAGAAATTAGTGCATTTGATATGAATGATGTGGTAGTAGAGGAAGTCATTTCTGAGGTAGCATTTAAATGGACTACTAAGAATGGTAGGAAAGTTAAAGTTAGGATGACTCCACAAGAAGAAAAAGAAGCTAAAGAAAAGCGTCAGGCTTATTATGAGAAAAAAGCTAAAGAGGCTGGTGATAAGGTACGTTCTAGTAAGGTGGCTAAACAAAATAAAAAGTTAGGTCATGACCTTGCCAAGAAAGCCGAAGATAAAGCTGCCGCTAAAGCTAAGAAGACATTAGCTAAGAGGTCGAAGGCTATAGACCGTAAGAACTCATTAAAGAGTATGAGAGATAAGAGGGAATCAAAGTATAGAGAAATGCATAGCAAGTTAAGTGATTTAAGGAAGAAGAGAGAAGGTAGACCTAAGAGTATTACTAGGTGATAATTGTTTAGATAATTGATGGTATACTGTACTGTATAGTTGTAGTGATTGTACAGTACAGTATTTTTGTTATATGTGATAAAAATATATAAACATAGTGATATAAGTATACTGATATAATCATATAGAAAGGTTAAAGTGTGGATATATGAAGATAGTGTATAGTGGTATTGATAGTATCTATGAATCTGATACAGAGGATTCAAAAGATGTAGATACTAATCAACAAGAAGAGATTGAGCAAGATAGTAGTGATACAAACACTAAAAAAGATAGTAAAAAAGATAGTAAAGATAAAAAAGAAGAGGAAAATGCTTTATTAAATGGTACTACTATAGAGTGTCCTGAGTGTGGTAGTACTGATGTCAATATTACTAATGATGGGGAGTCTTTTCATTGTTCTAATTGTGAGCATACTTGGAGTGTTAGGGATGCTGATGATGATGGGTTAGATGATGACGAAGATGAAGATATGATAGATTCTATGACAGAAGAATTAGATGAGAGTACTATAGAAAAGGGTTCATTCTATAAGCAACATGATGGTAATTATATTTATGTAGTTGAGTCATATAATCATCAAGCTGAGATATTAGATATTAATAGTGGTGTTAGGAAACATGAGGATATCAATATCATTTCAAAATCTATTAAAGAGTGTGTTACTGTAGAAGATGTTAGTAGGGTATAATAGATAGGTATAGAATATGGGTATAGAGTATGGGTAGTTTAATACGAGATAATAAGTTGTTATTAAGTAAATTGGCAAAAAGTATACCTAGTCCTGATGATACACATGGCATGATATTATATTGTGGTGGTATATTTGGTGGAGTGCTTGTATCACTATCTTTTTATAATAAAAATAATAACAGTATACAGATTGTTATTCCAATAGAGAAAGAAGATATAGAATATGTAGAAGTTAAAGATTCAGTATATATTTGTTTAAACATAGATAAAATGTGTAACATGAACCGTGCTAGATTTGTTGGTAGTGATATGTTAAGAGATAGGGTTGTTACAGGGTATAAGTCATTTGATGGGTTTTTTAAGGATTATTTTCAGTATAATGTTGAGCAGTATATACGAGATGATTTTGAAAGATTTCAAAGTGGTATACATGAAGTAACTCAATTTGAGACTTTTATGTTGGTACTAGAGTTTCTAAATAATAAGACTGATTATACATATGACGATAATACTATAGAGGATAATCATGAATTTGAGTCAGCTATACAGTATATTATTGATAATCATATGATAGAGGAAGTTATCTCATATAATGAATCTGTTATGCGTAATTTTTTGTATGAGGGTTTGGAAAAATGTGTAGAAAGTCCTAATGCATTTAATGTAGCAAGAGATGGTTATTATGAAAATGGTCTATTAGGCGTATTGAAGATAGATTTTAAGAATTTTTTGATACTATTCTCAGAGGCAAATAGTACTATGGGTAAGATTACATTTAGTACTAAGAGTCGGGATGTGTTCTCATGGCCGCTAGATAGTAATATTATTTATGGTACAAAGGATTTTAACTATATTGGCAGGTCTATAAGAGGTTATTTTAGGATACATAAAAAAGATTCAGGTAGACATATGTATAATGGTATTACTAAGAGTCAGTATTTTTATAGAAAGTATCAATTATCATTATTTTGGAGTATATAAAGGTGTATAGTATATGGGAAGTTTAATACGAGATAATAAAGCACTGTTAAAGAAGTTGGCAAGTGGGATATACAATATATCATTACAATGTGTTTGTCAAAGATTTCTAGATGGGGTATGGATATAATATTACCCTTTACAAATGATTCTATTGTCATACATCTTCTAATAGATAAAGAAGATATAGAGTTTGTGGAAGTTAAAGATTCAGTATATATTTGTTTAAACATAGATAAAATGTGTAACATGAATCGTGCTACATTTACAATGTGTGGTGGTATGATTGGGAGTCATGTTTATACAGATTGTAAGCCATTTGGTGGGTTTTTCAAGGACTATTTCTTCTATGGTGTAGATAGGTATATACGAGAAGATTTTAATGCATTTATGAATGGTAATAGTAAAGTCTATACATTTGAGACATACACTATAGTGTTAGAGTATTTAATGAATAAAACCAATTATCCTATTAATTTAGATACTGTGTCAGATGAGAATACGTTCAATTCAATTATACAGTATGTAATAGATAATAATATGGTAGATGATGTTATTTCATATATGAAGGATATTACTTATGATTTTTTATATGAAAGTTTTGATGCATACCTAAAGAGTAAGACATTATTTAGATTGTCAAAAGATGGTTACTATGAGAATGGGTTATTAGGGGTAGTAAAAGTAGATTTTAAGAATTTAAAATATATTGCATTTGATGGTGATTCTACGCATGATAATATCATGTTTAATGAGAAGAGCAGTAAGATATGTGGTGGTGATTTGGATTATGTATTTAATGGTAGAATAGAATACCTAGGGAATGTTGTTCGTAGTAGTATAAAAATTTGTAAAGCACCTGGTGTCAATCGTTATACTGGTAAGTTAGTAGGTGTTAGTGGTCTTTTAAGTCATAAGAGTTTTGAGTTGTCTGCTCACTGGAGAGGTGTATGGTAGGTGGGGCATTTAATGCGAGATAATAAAATACTATTAAAGAAGTTAGTAAATTCTAATAAAAATAACTTTAAATATGCCTATATGAGATGTGATTTGAATCTTTGTAGGGTTGGTGTTGCATTAGACCTATATCGTATAACATATTTACCAGTATTTAAAGTTGACAGTGATGCTATAGTATTTATTGAAGATAATAATGATATCTATGTATGTGTAGATTTAGATAAGGTGTGTACAGAAAATAATCTTAGATTGTGCGGTAGGGTATCTGATTCTAAGAATATAAATGGTTATATGCGTCTAGATGAAGGGTTTAAAGGTTTGTTTGCACAGTATATGTCTATGATAAGGGATAGTATAGCTCTTAATTCTTTTCGTGGGGTAGATTCTAATATTGTTACATTTATGCATGAAGAGTATCCTGAACTATTAGATTTACAAACATTAGTAACATCAGATGGGTTTACAAAGGCTGTTCAGTTCATTAAAGATAATTCATTACAAGATGCATATTTTAATTATATACGTACATTTATGCGTGATAAGTTTAGTATGGCTGTTCAGAATCTGTTAAGTAGTGATAAAACATTTAACTTGACTAAAGATGCATATTTCAAGAATAATAAAATTGCTTTTGCTCGTATAAATTTTAAAGATATGATAATGTATGTATATAATGGTGAATATTTTGATAAAGTAACATTGTCAAGTAAAAGTAGTCATGTTGATATGTATGATATAAGTAATATCATTACGAGAAATGATAGTACAGGTAGATTGTTGTTTAGTGGGATTAGTTGTCTATATCCTAATTTAGTAGGGGACTCTGTTATTTCATGAGTAATTTAGTGCGAGATAATAAAGTATTGGTACGTAAAGTACTGAGAGATATAAAAAAGTGGCTTAGTCATTCTGAGATTCGGTTGTATGGACGTGATGTTAATACATATTTTCAAACAGAGGTTTTTAAAATGAACTCTATGTTTCGTTGGTTTCCTCGTGTGTTTGTAAACACATTTCCTGATGATAGTTTTATTATTATTGATGATAAAGATAAAGTATTGATTGGTGTTGACTTTGATAAAATACCTTATAATAACTTATATATTGAAGATTCTAGGAGTAATTCTTTAGAAGATGTTTTATATGTCCTTGCTTTAGAGTATTTTAATAATGTAATGAGTAAAGTTACTGATGATATTGGTAGTTATACAAAATTAGTAAAGGAACTCAAAGATGTGTTTAGGTTTGTTATTGATAAGGGTATTAATAGTGGTAAAAATGATGAGTTAACTAGTTTGTTAGGGATGTATAATAAAAGTACACCTGAACTATCTGATGAGAGGGATAGACTATTAGACTGTATAGCTAGGTATTTAGATAAGCAGTTAAGTAATGCTGTCAATGATTTACTATCTAGGGTGTATATACGTAATGATGAGATACAGGGTAGAGATAGAGTGTTATTACTTGCGAATTTAGATTTTAAGAAAAATAGGTTCACTATGTATAATAGTCTTGTATCATCAGCTAAATGGGAGATATTAAAGGGTGCTAAGAATAACCCTATGTCTTTTGATTTGTCTGAACTTGTGAATAGTAAAGGTAATTTTAAAACTAGGCATATAGAGGTTGATTTTAGTTTTAGAAATGTAGATGAGTATAAAAATAATACATTATATCTCATTTAATAGAGAGTGTGGGTGGTTTGGTGTTAGATAGAGATACTAAGGTTCTAATACATAAGATATATAAAACTTTAAAAGATAAATTTAAAAGTAATAAAGAAGAATATTTTTATTTTTCAAGAAAGTCAAGAAATAATGTTAAAATTGATATTCGCCATCTTGATAGGAGTATTAGTATAACTACTGGATTAAGGGTAATGTATATTCCTAGTGATTTACATATAGTTACTAAAGGGGATTTTGTTAGTATAGGATATAGGGTTACTGATTTTGCAGTGCGTGGTAGGGGTTATTATAATAATTATTATGAGTTACATGATTATCTATCATTTTTAATATTTTTAGTAGATATTACCTCTGACACAAGGGTGCATCGTTTCTATGATATTGTTAATAAAAATAATATACCTAGAGTGTTGCAGGAGTATAATATTCAGACTGAAGAGGATTTTAATCGTGTTATCGGTAGCTTTGGTTTAGATAAGCTACAAAATATGACATCTAAAGACTTGTTTAAAGTTTCTGCGGAATTGTTTAATTCTATAAAAGCTGAAAATACACCGTATTATAGGGATATAGCTAAGGTTTCAGAAGATTGTGCTAATCAGTTTTATGAGGATATAGAGAATATTGTGGAATGTAGGTCTAAGATAACATCATTTAGAAAGGTGTTAGAAGATATAGTTCCATTAGTGACATTAAATATTGGTAAAAGTGTTGAGAGTGATAAGAAGCCTTTTATATGTTATAGTCGATATGGTAATGCTACACCTATTAATTTGAGTAACTTTAATTTATCAAGTATATTGTTTGGTTTAAAAACATACTGTGAAGTGTATGGTGATGTTTTCTTGTTTCATGAGGCCAATTTACATAGTGGTAAGTATACTATAGATATTAAACCTTAATATAGTCATAAAGTTTTAAGATACAATATAATACATTCTATATAATAGTATAGGGTGTGTTATTTTTTAATATATAGATAGTTACTTATTGTAGTCAATTATACAGTAAATTCATTTTAAATGTATACGTTATGCAGAAATAGGCACACATAAGAAAATAGTTTGTATTATTATTCAATATTGAGGTGGTGTGGTTAGAATTTGAGTAGTGTACAGTCAATTATAGAGTCATTACATACTATGATTAATGAGGATATGAGAAGCGTATCTTCTGTTAATGGGAAGAATACATTCAAGGTACCTAGAGAGTATTATGTAAAAATACTTAAAGATGGTAAGAGAGTAAAAGATAGTTGGATACGTGAGGCTAATAAACATATTAGGTTTATTGGTGCATTTGTTGTAGGTGTCATTGATAGTGAGAATAAGGTTATAGTTGGTGAGGAAGCTATACAAACAATGTCATTTAGAGGTTTGTATGCAAATGTTATTTCATTTGATAGTAGGGATAGGTTAGATGCTTTTATTAATGAGTTAGACAAATATAATTTTTACACGAAAGCTAAAGATTTAATAGAAAGTCAAAATCTTTTTGATAAATGTGTCTATATAGATAATAAGAAGGAGTTTACTACTATTAATGGTTACATGGATTATAAAATACCTGTTATTAAAAAAGATTTAGATGCATTATCAGCTCTTTTTAATGGAGATTCTCTATTAAGTCCTATATATGGGGATAGTTATACAGATTTGCGTAAATGTAATGTAACTATTAGTGTTGAGTCTAATGATGGTGGATTAGACTCACCTGTTATTGTTAATTGTTATTGTAATTTTGCAAAATGTTTGAAAGATAATAAGGATTTAGAGTTACATTTAAAATCTTTGAGTAATTATAGAGGTAAAGATAGTCAATATATACGGATTGAGTATATGGGAGATTTAAGTACTTTGGTTGTTACATTTTAGATAGAAAGGGAATAGTAGTTGAAGAGCAATATAAGTAATATCATTGATTCATTAATTAATGAGGATATGATGTCTGTTAAAAAGCAGGTTAGGAATAGTGGTGTTAAAGTAGATTGTGTGCCGTATGTTAAGAAAATTCTTAATGATGATACGTTAATTAAGAAGATTTCTAATGCATTGAGTATTGTATTACAGGGTTATACATCTGAATTATCAACAAACTTCCCTAAAGCAGATTTTAAGGTATCTAAGGGTAGGAAAGTTAATGCCGTAGGTGTGAATATTACACGATTTAAGATAGAATTTAGTGAGGATATTGCAGACCAAATAGAACAGTATTATGGTGATTATGTGGATGATATAGCTAGACGGATTGGTGATGAACATAAAAATGTGTTTCATAAAGTTGACTATGCTAATTTATCCATGTTGATGCAGATTACTACAGATACAGAAGATGGATTTAATAGTTTTATAGGTGTGAGTCATAGTTATCGTGGGTTTACTGAGATTGTTATTGAATTACAAGTACCTAATATGATAGATAATCCTCTATATGATAAGAAGAGCGGTTATATAGTTCTAACAGATAAATCTAGTGTAGGTCTTGATGGTAATAAATTACAGGTATATGCACAAACTGATAATTATGGTTCTAATGGTGGGTATACCACTGATGTTACTATCTATAAAGGTAAGATTAAAGATGTCAATGCTTGTTGGAATTATATTTGTAGTAATGCTGATAATCTATGGTTATCTAAACATATTTATGATGCTTGTAAGAAATATGGGTTGAATATTGATAGTTCGTATGAGTTAGGATATAGTTAATAGGTATGAGTGTAAAAAGTGATATTATAGATTCTCTTGTCAATGAAGATATGGCATCACTATATGGTAAATTTAGTAATTCTCTTATTAGTAATGCTATTTCTAAATCTGTTGATGATGCTTTACAGTCATTGAGTAGTGGTAAAATAAAAGGGATACCAATTAAATTTCAGAATAAAGATGCTGATAGAGGTGATGTGCTAGGGCTAAGTGGCACTAAAGTTTCATTTAGTGATAAGAATACCATTCCTATGTATAATGGGCATAACAATCGTAAATATTTTATAAAAGATAAGATTTTAATGATTTTGTTTCCGTTCAATAGAGATTCTACCTGTAGTGGGTTAAAACTTGTGTATAGTGTAGTGTGTTTTGAATTTAAGAATAGTAAAGATATTAAAGGTTTCATACAATATGCTATTAATTATAGTAATTTTATCACTGTAGGGGATATTGATAAGTATATCTCTAATACATATGGTGCTAAGTATAAATGTTCTTATATGTTACATAAGGGAACAATATTGACAGCTAGAGAGTGGATAGAGTCATTACAGCCTATTAAGAATGTAGCTAAATTTTTACAAACAGAAGATAGTGGTATTGATTATAAGAAAGAGTTGAAAAGTATATCTATAGAAGAGAGTTCTATAGGGTGTTCTTATGGTTGTGATTTAGAGTTTCGTGTAATTTTAGATTTTAAAAATAGTGCGTCAGCTAGTACATTTTATGAGACATTAAAGAATGGTGATGCTATTAGTAATTATTTAATGTCAATAAGTGATGTCATGTATAGTGATAAGGATAGTGTGTGTGTAGTTGGTACAAAAGTTGTTTTTAGATATTAGTGGGTGTGACATATGAGTAAAATTAATAATATCCTAGAATCTTTAGTTAGTATTAATGAAGATATGAAGAGTATCTCAGGTAAAAATAAAGTGATGGATTATAAAGTAGTTAATAATAAATTTGATATAGCTGAAGATAGTTTAGGTCTTAGTAATTCTGATATTTCAAATCTTAATAAGAATAAGGTAGTTAAAAGAGATTATGTGTACTCTATTGGTGATGAGGCATTTTGTGTAATTAATACTCGTTTGGCTATATCAAATTATTGTTTTGGTGTACTCTTAGGGTATGAAGATATAAAAGATGTTAATGATATTATTAGTGGTCTAAAAATGGATTTTGAAGAGACATTTAGTTCATTGATAATTGATGGTTGTGTAGCATATGATATAAAAGCTAAGAAGATTTTAAGTTTTAATGATGGTATTAAAAAATGTATGGATGATATGTTACCACCTATTTTAATTGAAATTTATACTATATTTATAAAGAGTGGTATTGATACTAAAGGTTTGACTTGTGATGTTGTTATTGATGGTGAGTTGTGTGCTGAAGCCGTTGAGATAGTGTTAAATTGTAATATTGATATGAATAAACTTAAAGGGAATAAAGATGATATTTATTCTTGTATTGAATATGCTCATGAAGTGTTAGCTGAGGATAAAAAGAAATATGGAATTTCAAGAGTTACAAATAAAGATGTATACTCTATATCTTTTGAAATTGCATTTTAATGGGGTATAGACATGAGTATAAAGAATAATATAATAGATTCATTAATTAATGAAGATATGTCATCGATGTTATCTGCTAATGGTGTTAATAAAACTCCTATTAGGATTAATAATGTTATTAGAGAGAGTAAGGATAGTAGATTAGTGTTGATTGATGATGTACCTGATAAATTAATGACAAAGTTTAATAGAGATATACAACAGTTAGGTGAATTTATGTATTCTGTACATAAGGATACCATTTGTGTTGTACCATTATTGAAACATAGTAGTAGTCAGTATTGTATTGGCAGTGTTTTCTCTATGGGTGATAGTAGTTCATGTGATGCTTTGGTACGTTCATTGAGTACATCTACTGCTAGTGGTGTATTTAAGGGTTTGACTCCTTTATCATATATTGTATATGATAAAAAACTACATAAGTTTATGTATGTTAAAGATGCTATGCATGAGTATGTTGATACTGTATGTGTTAAAGCTATGGGATATGTAAGTAGGGTTTTAAATTCATATCGTTGTGATTACAGTAAAGTTACGTGTTACTGTACTTATATTCTTAAAAGTGTTCAATATGTGCCTAGGTTAGACATTAAGTGTAGTGTCATGACAAGTAGTGTAAAAGGTGGAGATTTAGATTCTGCTTTGGGAGATATATTAGATACGATTGATACTAAGTGTGTTGTAAAAGATTCAATAATTAAGTCTTATTCTATTGGTGGTGAGGACTTAACAATAGAGTTTGCTATGTGTTAGGTGTGTGTTGTATGAGTATAACAAATAAAATCATAGATACACTTATTTGTGAGGATATGATGTCTGTTAAACAGACAGTAGAGAGTAGAAAATCACCTTTAGATAAATTAAAAGAGAAGGTTAGAAAGTTAAAACCTGAGTTCTTTGGGTATAAATTTTTTAATAACACTAAATATACAAATATCAAACAGTTGCAGTGGTTAGAAAAAACACATTGTAATATTCTGATATATGGGTGTGATGTGTATAGGTGTACTAATAATACTCTTGCAATACATATTCTATCTAGTAGTGAGTGTAGGTATGGCTGTTTATTAATATATAAGTGTAGTGATATTGAGAGTGCTTATAATAGTATTGATAGTAGAGTACTTAGACGTAACAGTAATTTAGATGAGATAACTAAATTTGTTAAGGGTAAATTGTTATCATATACTTTGGTTGATAATAAGACATTACAACTTATAAGTAATGTATCAGATGTTGTCGATATTTCGATAGGGTTATTATTTGATGGAATACAGGAAGATGTTGTCAATAATGCTATTAAAGAAGATATTGATAAGGTAGATACTGGGTATTTTTATATCAAGTATGCTATTAGTGGGAGTGAGGTTTCAGTAGGATTTCGTGTGATTGGTAATACAAATAGCGTAATAGTATTAAGGACATCTTTTAATGGTAATGTCAGGTATATAAAAGGGAGTAATAGTTCCGATATATATGGTTATTATGGAGATACGTGTTAGTGAATAATATTAGTAATATCATTGAATCATTAATCAATGAGGATATGATGTCATTACGAAAAAATAATAAAGGAAATGCTAAAATATTTGATGATATAACAAGTGAAGATGTTAAATCTATAGTGTCATACCTAAAGACTGATTTTACAATGTCTAATACATCAAAAGATTGTAAATTTAAAAAGGGGTGTAAACCTGACATATTTTCTAGAGCTGTTAAATTTGATAGTAAGTTTATTGTTATGGCAAAATTCTTTAAACACTCTGTAGCGTTTGTGTTTATAGATGATGAGTCTAGGTTAGGGTCTGTCTTAGTATTTGATTATGCCTCAGATGGTGTTGTAAATGTATTACAATGGTCTAATTCTACTGAATATAGGGACATTATTAAATATTTTGATAAGTGCAATTCGTATAAAGACTTCTTAGATTTTCAATATCATTATGATAGGAGTGTACTTGACTTTAGGGGATATACTGTATTTGATGTAATGATTGACAAGTATGCTACGAATGATAAACAAGCTAAAGAGATTATAGTAGGTAGTTTACTTGAACAAATCAATCAGTATCCATATTTAGTAAAGTTCTTTAGTGATGGTAATAATGCAAAAAATGTTGCTGATTCATTGATAGAGTTAGTGATTGATTCTATGGGTAGATTTTGTTTTAATCTGAGTCTTGCTATTGAAGATTTTAGTATGTTAGATGGTGTAAATGGTAAATTGGATAATAAGTTTGTTAGTATGAACATCAATGATTTTGGAAAATATGATGTTACATTTACATTTAGGGTTTAGGTGTGGCATATGAGTGTAAAATATCAAATCATAGAGTCCTTAATGAATAGGGATTCTATGATACATGAAGATATGTCAAGTATCAATAAGGCTAATAATAAAATCATATATAGTGAGTATACTGATGATGAGTTTACTCTTAAAGCTACTAAGAGAGACTATAGTGAGCTTAATAGTTCTGTTATGATTGATAAGTATATGATATTGTCCTTTGCAGGTGATGATAAGGTAGCTGTCGTAGATTTACATTATAAGAATATATATTCTTATTATTGTATTGGTTTTATGTATACACTTAACAGTAATTTAAACAAACAGTATCTCAATAATATAAAGGATATGTTCCATAGAGGGAACATTCAAGATATTAGAGATTTTAGGTCTTTGATAATTGATAGTAGTTATAGTTTTTATTCTCATGTTGGATTTAATAGTAAGAGTAAGAAGTTCGTTGATATACCTAAAGTAGTTAATAATGTTGAGTTAGAGAGTAAGACAGTTTCTGAAGTGAGAGATGAGTTAGCTAAGTCTAATTTGAGGGAAAATAAAGATTATAAATTTACCTATTGTGTGTTTACAGATATAAATTCTGATAGAGTTTATATAGAGAATACAATAGAGTTTATATCAGATAATGAAGAAAATAGTGATGTGTATGATACATTGTGTGATGTGTTGAGAGATTGTGAGAATACTGGAAAATGTTCAATGTTATTAAGATTAAAAAATAAGATAATGTTTAGTCTATACATTAATGGAGAGTGTTAGATGAGTATAAAGAATAGTATAATAGATTCATTAATCAATGAAGATATGTCTAGTATTAAGTTATCTAATCAAGAAGTAAAATACTCCGACCTTTCATCTGTATCATTTACTAATAAATTATCTGCTAGTGATTTTAATGCAATTAATCATAATATGCGTAGTAATGATAAGGTTATTATTAGTTTCATAGCTACTGATAAAGTAGTTGTTACTGATGTTGGAAATGTTTCTTATGGTGATTGCTGTGTTGGTTTTGTATATCAAGTTAATGGTAGGGCAGATACGATACGGAAATGTTTACTTTACATAGTAGATATCGTTAATAGTGGTGGTTTTAGTGATATTTATGATTTTTTACATAGAATGAAAAAGTATAATATTTCGTTTTATTCTGATGTAGGGTTTGATATATCGGAACGAAAGTTTATAAATATTGATTTTATGTTAAAATCTTTTGTTGCTAACAATAAACTTATTAATAGAGATATATATGATGAGATGGGCAAATTAGGGTTTAAAATAGGAAGAGATTATACCTTAGAGTGTGGTGTTGTTGTAAATAAGAGTAAAACAAGCTTATCTTTATATTGTACATTAGATTTCACTACTGAGAGTGGTTTGTATGAGGGTAGTGTGTTTTATGATAAGATTAAAGATTTTTTAAGAAGGTCTTTTAAAGGTGGGCAGTGTAAGGGTATCATACCTTATGATACTTTTATTGCATTTAGCATTTATATTTGTAGGTGATGTTAAGAGGTGTTGTATAGATTATGCGTAAAATTTTAGAGGCAGTTGATGATATTAATCTTCAAGTATGTATTAATAGTGTAGATGTTGAGAATATTGTTAGGAAATATAGTGATACTGTTAAGATTTCATCTGTTGACGTGATTATCGAAGAGAATACTATGTCTGTAACAGTATTGTCGAATGTTGGATTCGATAGTGGGTTAGAGGATGTTGTTGTAGAGTATTTACATACTATTATTAATTGTGATATTGATTCTACATTTAATGTGAGTAGTGTTAAGGTTGGTGGTGAGCCTTATGTGCAAACAACTATTAATATCAAAGCATTATCTAGTGATGTAGCTAAGAGAAAGGTAGTAGAGTCATTCGAGTAGTATTGATTTTTTGATTAAATAAAGTGTTGATATTTTATATTTAAGGTGAATAAATGGGATATTTTAATATTATAGAATCATTGAAAGATATTGAAGTCAATGAAGATATGAAGTCTATGACTAAAGATAAAAAAATAAAGATGTTGATAAGTTAGTTGAAGCATTGTTAAAGCGTGACATAGATTTTATTCCTAATAAATATATTAAAGCTGAAAAGTCTTTTTACAATAGGTCAAGTTTTAATAAGGGTTTTGTAGACAATGTTATTAGTTGGACAAAGAGTTTAAAGAATAAAAATCCTAATGGTAGAAGACTTTGCATGATTTGTCTGGGTGATGGTGACCGTTTTCTTATGGTTTCTGAATGGCATGATTTTCAGGATTTATGTAGGTGTTTTATTTTTAAGGTGCCAAATGAAGATACTATGAAATCTATTTTTGGGCTTGCATGTGAAGGAAAAATGACTTTTGATATAAATAACCCTAAGTTAGATGGTTGTAAGCTGATAACTGATACGTATTGTTATCAGGGTGCAGATTTTGCTGACATTGATACAGGTAGAGAAGTTATTACCGGTTATACACGTATATTAAATGATACTGTGCTTGTTATGGAATATATGTTTAATATTCTTATCAAAAACTTTAAACGTAGCTATGGAGATAAGTATGAGTATGTTGTTGGGCAGATAGCTGATTTATGTGTTAATTTTGAGGTTTCAGTCACAGATGATGGGTTTGCAGTTACATTTGATTTTGGTGGAGCTAGAAATTGCAATAAAATAGAAAAAATTCTTAAAGCTAAAAGGGGAAGTGCTTTTTGTTATATTTATAAAGATGGTAAGAGTAAGATTAAATTAAGTTAGTCGTGGTGGTTATAGTATGTATAGTAAAAGTGTTAGTAGTATTTTTAAACATATGCTATTATATTTTGTTATATAATATTGTATTTACTTTTATAAAGAGGGGTATAGTTAATGAGAAGATTGTTAGAAGCATTAGATAATGAAAGTACTGTAGTTCAGTTAGGTGACTATGTTACAGATACGCAAGAGTTTGTGGATATCGTAACACAAGATTTTGATGGTACTGTTGTTAAGAGTGATGTAGTGTTAGAAGATAATACTATGGTTATTACTGTTATTGCTGATACAGAGTTATCAGAAGATGTAGTTGATGATGTGATTGAAAAATTAAACTCTTTGGCTAAATTTGAGTATGATGTTAATTTTCAAGTGTCTAAAGTACGTATAGGTAGTGTTCAATATATGCAGTCTACTATTACTGTTAATGCGTTTGATAAGTCTGTAGAACAACGTAAAGTAGTTGAGTCTTGTGTTAATGAGTCAATCGATATTTCAGATATCATAGATAGTGATGCATCATCTTTGTCTTTTGAGATTTTAAGAGGGATTGAGTCAAAGAGTAAGCCTTTCTTTAATATGGGTACATTTAACCTAGAGGTTGCTAATCAAGTTGCAGAGTATATTAGTAATTTAGACTCTTTTGCTGATGTGCTTGATGATTATAAGTATGAGTTATCAGAGGAAGGGTATTCAATTTCTATAAAACCTAATGTTTCATTTGATTTCAAGGGTAGGTCTTATCAATATCAAGTTATAATTGAGCTAACTGTAGGCGATTCTTCTATTATTAAAGAGCTTATTAGTAGTTTGAAGTCTAATGTAAAAGATTTTGTTAAATTTCAAACTAAGGGTAATACAATTTATATCGCAACTAAGTTCTTTTAATTAGTTGCAAATTTTAAGTGTATTAAAGTATAATGGTTTTAGTATAAATTTTAAGGTTTAAAGTGTTTGTTTTAGTCCACGTAAGATAGAGATATTTTTTAAAGCATACACTAGAGATTAAGAAAGAGGTTTAATTATTATGAATAAAGTAGAATTAGCAGAAGTATTGGTTTCAAAAGGTTTAGTAGCTAAAAAATCACAAGCTGTTGATGTTGTTACTGGTTTGTTTGATGTGATTACTGAAGAAGTAGGTAAAGGTGAAAAAGTTTCTATTCATGGGTTTGGTTCTTTTGAGCAAGTAACTCGTGGTGAACGTAAAGGACATAACCCTAAAACAGGTGAGTCTATTGTGATTCCAGCTAAAAAATCACCTAAATTTACTGCTAGTAAATCTTTGAAAGAGTCTGTTAATCACTAAGAGGTGATACTTTGGGTATTCTAAATACTAATAATGTAGCAGATGCTTTGTTAGAAAAGCGTAAAAGTTCTATTAATGAGGGTGTTGAAAAATCTGAGTTTCAGAAAAGTGCTGAAGAAGAATTTCAAGATGAGTTAGATAGTCAAGAATTGGTTGAGGGTATTAATGAGGCTGAGTCTGATTTAGACCCTGTAAATACAATCATCAATTCTAACTATCAAAAGTATGTTGGAAGTAAATATTTCTTTGTACCTAGTACAGAGGGTGAATTTAATGAATATACGTTTTATGTATATGCGTTGACTAATGATGGTGTTGGGGATGAGGCACAAAGTGTTAGTGATGTTACAAAAGTTGTAAAACGAGTAGTCAAAAAATTCTGTTCTGATGCTTTTAAAGGTTTTAAAGGACCTGACGTTAAAAGGATTAAAACTAAAGAGGATAATATGTTGAAGTTTGAGGTAGTGTATACTGAAAACATTCCTCAATAGTTCATTAAAGAGATGTCAAATATTTGACATCTCTTTTTTTGTTGTAATATTTTGTAAAGTTGGTTATAATAGGTGTGTAACATATTAATTATTTTAAATAGTAAAGGAGATTATGTTATGAATATTACACAAGTTAAGCAATTTTCAAGTAAGTATAGTAGAAAAGCTGTGGAGAGTTTTTTAATGTATGTGCAGTCTAGTGAGTATAGAAATAGCCGAAGTTTTGGCTCACAAGAGGCATTTGAGAATACAGTGTTAGATGGGAATAGTCTAGACAAGATTAAGGGGCATTATAGCCATTTTCAAAGATTATGTAAGTATCTAGATATTTACGAGGATGTATGGGAATTTGAGAAAAAAGATGTTTTTGATATTCTGTTTGTCTTAGTAAAGAATAATATTAAACTTAGAAATATAGTAACTAATATTTTTGTAAGATACTATAATGTGGATATTGTTAATCATTTAAACTATCTTGTAGAAGGAATTAGTATATCCGATAGAGAATTTGATATTAGGGTTTGCAGTTTATATCGAGCTTTGTATGGTCGAGATGTTCATGATGACTATTCTGATTATATTCTTGGTTATCTAGAGCAGTTTAAGGTTGCGATTAGAAAGTATGCTAAGATGTTATACATATTTTCTAATAATGTTTTTGAGGATACTTGTAGTGTTAAGAAACGTATTTACATTACCTCAGTTTATAGTGAGCTTGTGAGCCGTAAGTATCGTTCTAATGGTGTTGATGTTGATAAATCTTTGAAATTATATCAAGAAGTATTAGATATGTTCATACGAGATAATTTCAGTAGATATAAGTTTGAAGAGTATACAGATTATATTAAGGGTTATACTGTTAATGGTGTTAGAGTAGTTTCTAGAGATGATACAATCTATAATTTCTTAGTTAATATGTATATATTCAGTTCTATTTTAAGTAGATTAGATGAGTTTGTTTTAGATGTTAATAGTGGTATGTCTTTTGATGAATTAAAAGGTAAGTACTATTTGAGTTATAATTCAGTTGATGAGTTAATTAAAGATATTAATAATAAGTTGGTTCTTGTTAGAAGTAGATTATGTGATGGGTGGGAAAATATGCTTAGAGATTCTGTAAATAGTGACTTTAAATCTACATATGATTATGATGCTGATGATATTATGAGTGATACAAGTGTTGATGAAGATGTGTATGATGTTGAAGTTAAATCTAATAGTTATACTGATGATGAATTATCTTCATTTGTTATGAAGTTGTTAATTAATAGAATTGATAGTAATAATTATGCTGAGTATATTCGTGTTTCTGATACATGGGGATTCATTCAAGATTTAGCACGATTACATAATTCTGTTAGTAGTGAGGATGTTCAAGAGGCCATTGAAGAGTTTGTAAGAGATATTATTTTCTTTGGTGATTAGACATAGTATTATAAATAAATGTATAGTCTATGCAGATACATGAAGAGGTAAGGTGTTACATGGATACTTTTATATTCATATGTCAATTTGTAGGATTTGTAGTAGTTGGTTTTATAGGTTTATGTATATTCATATATATGCTTAAAGAGTTTTACTTTATAATCTATGATTTGATATTATCATTTCGTGTAGATACGAAGAAGATACATTTAGGAGATAGTGCTACTAAAATATTGCTTATATCATTCTATAATGAGGGTTATAGGTATGTTAGTATGAAATATCATGAAGATGGTAAAAATTCGCTACAGGTGGCATTTTCAAAAGAATTAGGGTATTGTGAGGATGTATATATTGATGACTATATAGCTATGCAGTTATATAGTTGTGGTATAGCTGATACAATCACATATTCAATAGAAGATTTGATTGGTAGATTGTAGGTGTTGTATGGATAAAAGGTTTTTAGATTCTAAGTATGTTGATATTAATATTCTTAATGATATTAATGAGACTAGAGAAATAAATTGTAATAGGTTTTTAGGTTTAATAACTTCTATGAAGAATAAGGCTAAAAATGATTTTAATGAATCACAAGCTAATAAAGATAGTGCTAATGGGGAAGAAGCTATTACACTTCATGCTGAGTATGAGTTACTAGACCTTATTGAAAGTTTAGCTTTAGATTATTTAAAAAGTTAATAGTTAGATAGTTTCGTACCTTAGATATGTTCTAGGTTTACAATTATCTGTATAGTTATGCATAGATTGAGGTATTTTCGTATAGGGAATTACCTCAATTTTTTGTATATAATAGTCATTTTAGTGTATACTATATTTACGAGGTTATGACAGGTTTACAATACAAAGGATGGTGAGATTATGTCAAGTTGGTATAGAGGGTATATGAAAGTTAAGGGTTCGTATGATGATATCAATACGTTTTTAAATGATGTAATTAATATGAAGGTGTACAATAATCAAAAACTATCTCATGAAGTTGATAAGGGTGTGTCATTATATAGTGATGATGGGTATGTGGCAATTTCTTATGGGTATGATAGTGGTACTTTTAATAATGTGTATGTATTAAAGGGTGTAGAGAACAAAGTACTATTTTCATTTACCAATAGTGATGTTGTTAAATCATCTGATAGTGAGTATATTGCTGTGTTTGGTATGGAGTGGGCTTGGGGATTAAATGTTCCATATCTAATTAAGTTGAGTAAGAAATACAGTCTCTACTTTAAAGGTAACTTCTACAATAGTGATAGTTGTAGTGTAGGTTATGTTGATGTGTATAAGGGTAAAGATAGAAGCACAAGCAAGAAGTATGAATCATATTCTGAGTATTTGTGGGACTGTGATGGATATGGTGTGGGTGATTAGTTATGTTTAAGATACGATTGAAGTTTATTTTTTGTATGATAGTCGATTTATCTTTCATGAGTTTACTAATTATAGGTTTTTATAACAAGTTTCAGGATGCTGGTGTAGTAGAGTGTTTAGTGTTTGTAATAGCATTATGCTTATGGTCTTATTTCAACCATCTTAACTACTATTTTTATCATCTAGATAAAGAAGAATACTATAAGATTAAAACATTAAGAGAGATTGAAAGAACATTTAGATTGTTGAAGTGAGGTTTGTATGATATATCTTATCGGTGATATTCATGGTGATATCACACAGATAATGAAAGAGAATTTAAAGAAGAGTGGTATTAATATTAAATATAATGATACAGTAATCGTACTTGGAGATTTTGGTGTCATGTTTAGTGATACTGAGCAACAAAGGGAGTCATTAGAGTATATAAGTAGATTAAATTATAATATTGCTTTTATAGATGGTAATCATGAGAATTTTGATTATTTGAATAAACAAGAAGTATGTACTAAATGGGGGAATAGAGTTCATAAGTTGGCAGATAGGTGTTTTCATTTAATTAGAGGGAATATCTATAGAATTGAAGGACATAATTTCTTATGTTTTGGTGGGGCAACATCTGTAGATAAAGAGTATCGTGTATTAGGTAGTACATATTGGAATGAAGAGTTGCCTGATAGGGAAGATATTGATAGGTTGGAAAAGTCTTTAGATAGTGGTAAGAATATAGATTATGTACTAACACATACTTGCAGTAATGTGGCATTAAATGATATGAAAACAATTAAACCTTTTGGTGATAGGTGTAAGGCTAGAGATATTCTAGATGGTGTAGAGGAATATCTTAGTGGAAAGTCATTTAAGTGGTTTTTTGGACATTTTCATACATATGAGGTAGTGGATAAGAAACATATATGCTTATATAATGAGGATGTATATTCTATATCTAGGAATAATGATGTGGAGTATATTAATCATTCTTTTGATAGTGATACATATAGGTTTTATGACTATCTAGCTGTTAAAAGGTTCAATGATATGATTGGTACAATAGGTACTGAAAATATTAGTAAAGTTAAAGAGTATTATAAAGTAGGTGATGGTATTGATTGATTCGGATATAGCTGATTTACACAACACTTTATTGAGATTTATTCATTGTGATTGTGTTTGTAGCAGTGTAGTTGATTCAGAGTCAAGGGAGATTTACTCTTTTACTGATGATATGTATGGTTCTTTTATTATTGAGTACATTCCTTATACTTTAGGTGGGTACAAAAAAGATTTGATTATTGTTAGGTATCATGAGTTTAATACTATCTATATGTATTATGATGTTATAAAAAAGTGTATCGTCTTTGAGAAGAATAATAGAGTATTACATAATATTGATGTTATTGAAGATGATATAAAGTATATTTATAATAAAATCTACAGTATTAAAAATAATATAAATTCGTAAGTGTATGGTGAGTAATTTCAAAAATTACTCACTTTTTTTGTGTATTTTTAGTTTTTAGTATTTACAAAATATAGAGTGTGTGTTATTATTGGTACATAAGGAACATTACATAAGTTTACAATTTCATTAGGGTAGTGTTGTAAACTTAACAACGCACAACATATATAGTAATGTTCCTTATACCTAACATTTTTAATTTAGTATAAGGAGATGTGAATTATGAAAATGAATAAGGTATTATTAACAACTGCTATTGTAGCATCAATTTCTAGTTGTGCTTTTGCTAGCGGTTCAAACACAGGATACAATAATGTATCTAATGGTGATTATGGTTCTGTGATTGGCAGTAACAATGTAGCTGAGGCAACTGCAACAAGTTCTATGACATTAGGTGATACAAATGTTACTAAAATGCCTAACTCTTTGACATTCGGTCAAGGTAACATCAACAACGGGGAAAATTCTTTTGTTGGTGGTGATAAATCTAAGGCAGTTGGACGAGACACTTTTGCATTTGGTTCTAGTGCTGAAGCATTAGTTGATTATACTGTGGCTATTGGTAGTCAAGCAAGAACTAATGCCTATGACACTATTGCGATTGGTAATGGTGCCTATGTTAGTGGTGAAAGTTCCGTAGTTCTTGGCCGAACAAATACTGTTACAGGTGCTGATTCTGTAGTTGTTGGTGCTAATAATGGTACTATTAGTGCTGGTCAGACAGCTATTGTTGGATATAATAACAAAGTATTAGATGATTCTAAGGAGCAGTTAATCTTTGGTTCTAATTCTCAAACTAAAGGTCAGGGTACTGTTGCTATTGGTACACATGCTAGTGCCACACAGATTGATGCTTTAGCTTTTGGTAATAACACTATTGCTGATGTACAAAATGGTGTTGCTGTTGGTACTAATAGTGTTACAGAGTTAGCTGTGGGTACATCTACTGTAAAAGATAATGCTACAGATATTCGTTTCTCTAACTCTAACTTCGCAGGTAATACACCTGATAGTGTAGTGTCTTTTGGTACACATGGTCGAGCTGGTGCTGGTGGTGTTACAGAGTACACAAGACAATTACAAAATGTTTCTGCTGGTAGAGTTTCCTCTACTTCTACTGATGCTGTTAATGGTTCTCAGTTATATGATGTAGCTCTTGAAGCTCAAAAGTATAATACTTTAGTTGATGGCGTTAATACAACTGTTACATCTAAAGACAATGACTCTGGAAGAAAAGAGTATAAAGTTAATGTTAATAAAACATTAAAAGATATGGATGCTGTTGAGTTTGGTAAAGTTACAGATAATACTCATGCTGGTATTAATAAAGATGGTGCTTATTTCTTTAATGGTAGTGAGCATATTAATATTAAACCTACAGGTATTCAAATTGAAAATACTGATACACTAACACAGGCTACATTCAATAATGAGGGTATGCAAGTATCTGATGATAATGCTACTATTCGTTTTACTACTACAGATATTAGTGCTGGTGGACAACAAATTCATGATGTCAAAGCAGGTACTAAAGATACAGATGTTGTTAATGTTAAACAGTTGAAGGATACGATTAGTAATGTTGGTGATAGTATTTCTGTAAAAGCTAATAACTATACAGATAAACAGGTTGCTCATGTAGGTGCTAATGCCGCTGCTTTGAGTGCCTTGCACCCATTATCTTTTAACCCTAATGAAAAAGTTGAATATTCCGTAGGTTATGGTAACTATAAGGGTTCTAATGCTGTCGCAGTTGGTGTGTTCGCACACCCTAATGAAAATACATTATTATCTCTAGGTGCTACGTTTGGCACTGGAGATAATATGATTAATGCTGGTGCTACATTCCGTGTAGGTAAATCATATAAGCAAGTTACTAATTCTAATGTAGCTGTGGCTAAAGATGTTCAAGATTTAGCTAAAAAATATGAGGCATTGGCTCAAAAATATGATAATCTTGTCAAGAGTTTAAATCATACTAATGGAACTGACTATGATGTAGTGTTCCCTGATGTACCTAAAGGGCATTGGGCATATGACTTTGTTAAAGACTTATCCGATAAAGGATATTTAGTTGGTTATCCAGATGGTACATTTAAAGGTGATAAGTCTATGACACGTTATGAGTTCGCAACAGCTGTATATCGTGCTTTACAAAATGGTGCGTTAATGGATGCTAATATGGTTAAAGCTATCAAAGAGTTTAAACCTGAATTAAAAGATGTTGAGGATGCACAAAGATTTGTTATCAAGCATGAGAGTGGTTCTGGTAATGAAATTCATAAAGTAGAACGAGTGAATGTCAATACAAAAAATGTAGATGGTATGTATCGTGATGTTTATGGTACTAATCTAAAAGCATAGTGTTATTAGGGCAGTGTTTAAAATCACTGCCCTAATTTTTTATCAATTTATAACTTAACAAAACTTTACAATATAATATCGGTATGTTATAATGGTGGTGTAGTGATAGTGATAAAGGAGAAGAAAAATGAAAAAATTAATTATTCTATCTTTATTAGGTGCTTTTGTTTTTGGTATTGGAAGTGCTTTTGCTGAAACTGTACACTTTCATTATAATGGTGGGTATACATTTAATTCATTTAAAACAAAATACCCTAAATTAAAGAGAGAAGATAGTGATAAGAAAGATGGAGACCCTGTATATCTTCATTATGAGGATGATGGAAAGACTGTTAATCTACACTACTAATTATGTTTTCAAGTTATGTTTTTATTTTTAGATTTTATAAAGGAGATTTGATTATGAATATCTATAGTGAATTTAACAGAATGTCAAGAGGTCATGTAGCTGATATTAATAATTGTGATATGTTAGATAATGAAACTATTCGTTCAGCTAGAGCTTTTTGTAACAATGCTTTTAAGTGGGATAGCAGTGCAGGGGAGGTTGTTGCTGAGTGCTTGCATAAAAAGTTATTAGATTGTATTTATAGATGTGAGTTTAATAAATTAAAAGATGAGTTTGATGAGAGTGTGGCTATGAGAAAAGCTAAAGAATATGTAAAGACTTTAGAGGAAGGTAGCAACGAGGCTTTGCATAATATTTATAAAAGGTATGGTGTTTGATGGGTTATTGTAATATCTATAAGATAGATACTTTTAATGATGTAGGTAAAGGTTTTTGTTACGTTAAGTTGGTTGGCATTGACTCTCAATTCTTAGTACCTAAGTTTTGGGTTAGGAACGAGAGTCTAATGTGCTTATGTAGAAAAGGAAGTCTATTCAAGGACTGTATTCTAACAAATGATATAGTATTTTATATGGGTATTTTAAGATACATTAAAGATGTAGAATATAACGATGGTGATTGTGTTGATGGTATTATGATAAATGTTAATTTTTGTCAACTTTTTAAAATGATAAAAATTCAAGATGTTTATTAGGAGTTATTATGTTAAGTCAAGAGTTGAGACCTAAGACATTAGATGATATGGCTGGTCAGGAAGAGGCTAAGAAGTTAATTAAAGCTATTATTAAGAATCCTGAAAAAGCACCAAAGGTGTTGTTGTTTTGTGGTAGTTTTGGTACTGGTAAATGTGTTTCTAAAGGTACTAGAGTCCACACAAATAAAGGGTATTTGAAAATAGAGGACATTGTTGATAACCAATCATATGATAATGATGGGTTTATGAGTATTTCTAATAGTGATATTCGTGTGTTAGGTGGTAATTTAGCAACTCATCATTATTATGGTGGGAATAAAAAGGTTATAAAGGTTAGTTCTAAAGAATTTTCTATTAGTGGTACACTGAATCATAGAGTTAGGGTATTTGATAATGATGGATTATCGTGGAAAAGACTAGATAGGATAACTACTGAAGATTATGTTGCCATTCCTAAGAATGATGACATACTATTCTCTAATGCAACAAAAGAGTATTCCTTTTTTGATGAAAATGTAAGTGAGTTTGATAAGGGATATTTTTGTGGTAGTGTAGTATCTTCTTTACTTATTAATAAAAGGTATGTTAAGAGTTTAGATGATATTATAAATGTATATACTGATAATAGTGGTATTAATGATTATATTAGCAGTATTGTACGTAGTGGTTGTTATCATGATGGTATCATTCAAGGTGATAGTATTAAGGATTTTATTATTGATAATGATTTTAATATAGATACTATACCTGAAATTGTGTTTTCATCGAATAAAGAGTATATAAAGGGATTCATAGGTTCTCTATTCGATTTTCTTGGTACTAGCACATTTAGTATAACTAAACTCACTAAGAGTATAGCAATAGATATTCAGAATCTATTATCATTGTATGGGTGTATAAATTCAATTAAAAATTTATATGGTAATCGTGCCGAAATAGATATTGAGTTGACTGATAGTAGGTATTTTATTTTAGAGGAATTAAATTTAAAAAACAAAACATTATTATCACAGTACAGAGATATAGTTGATAGAGGGTGTGATGAGTATATACCTAACAACTTATATACTAGAGATATTGCAAGATATATAAATAGTGTTTTCATTGATAACTATAAAGGTGATATACCGTTTAGTGCATATCGTAGTATCAAGAATACATTCAATTTTATAAAAAATTATCGTAATAAGATAATGAAGGTAGAGCATTTTCAAGATATACTAGATGAGGGTGATATTTGTAGTATTGACTTTAGTAGATATAGTAAAGTAGAAAAGTTTAGAGATTTATTAAGTAAATACCATTTTTCAAAGGTTTCTAAAATAGTTGATAATGGTATAGAAGATATCGTGTATGATTTGACTGTAGATACAATACATTCATTTGTTGCTAATGGTATTATAAATCATAACACAACTTCATCTAGAATTGTCGGTAGAGAGTTAAATGGGATTAAAGATGAAAATTATGATTTATTAAATTCACCTTTTTATTATGAGTTCGATTCTACAGTTGTCGGTAATGTGGAAAAGATTAAAGAGTTGCGAGATATATTCACTGTAGAGTATGGTGATTATTGGAGAGTTGTAACCTTAGACGAAGTGCATACAGTATCTAGTCAGGCTCAGGCAGCCATGCTTAAAATGTTTGAAGAAACAAAAGGTAAAACTATTTATATCTTAGCTACCACAGACCCTCAAAAGTTGTTACCTACAATTCGTAGTCGGGCATTAGAGATTAATTTTAATGATGTTCCTGTAGAGGCGATTGTAGAGAATTTAACTAAAGTATCTGATGAAAGAAATTTAAATCTTTCTGATGAGATTAAGTTGTTAATAGCTGATAGGTCTGGTGGACATATGCGTAATGCACATATGCTATTAGATAAGTATTTACTATTAGGTGATGAAGATTTTAGGGATAGTATCAAATCTTCTATAACATTGTTCTGTGATTATTTGATAGCAGTTTACAATAATGACAAGGATACTATACTAAATACTATCAATGAGTTACTAAGTATTCCTAAAGATAATCTTCAATCTGATTGGTCTATTATTATGACTGAAAGTTTACGTTCATATTGTGGATTTGATTGTAGACATAAAGATATTCAGAGACTTGTTGATACTTATAAAGGTGATTTTAATATTATTGCTCAATGCTATATGTCAACATGGGTTAAGAATATGTTTGTTGATACACCTTATACACAGGCTACTCTATTGAATTTATATAAAGTAGTTAGAGGAGCTTTGGATAAGAAAAAGCAACAGAGTGCTGTAGGTGTTCAAAGTAATGTGGGTAGATATGGTAAACCTGTTAGATAGTAAAGTTTTATAATTTTTTGTAATTTAGTGTTGATTTATATAATATTGTGTGGTATTATATAAATATAGTTAGACACCACACAAAATATAGTGTGCTTAACAACCTCTATTATTACACTCCTGAGTGTGGTGTCTATTATTAAAATTTGATTTACAATTTTAGACTCTGACAGCAATTAGTACTTTCTGGGAATAAGTAACGAGTCTAGTATTCATTGTAATTGATAGGAGATTTAGACACTGACAGCAAATTTATAAGAATGACACAGTCAATTTTATTCTAAAAACAGTGTCTAGTTCATAATTTAATCTCCTTTTAAATATATAAGACCCACACAGCAATATATAATCATGGTAAAAAAAGATGAGAAATGAAAGTAGCGAAAGTTAATAGCCTTCACTATTATAAATACCACCTTGTAATGTCTGTTAAGGTCATATCATATAGTTTACAATAATTACTAGATTGGTTTAGGGTCTTGTATGAAAATGCTAATCTAGTGGTCATGTGAGTATAATTGTAAACTTTGATGTGATTAGGATATTTATAGGGTGGTATTTTTTTGCTTGAAAATGAAGATATTGAAAAGTACTCTTTTGATGACATATTAAAGAGTGCAGAAGCTAACTTTAATTTAATACTAGATGAGATAAGTTCATGTATTTATGTAAAAGATTTTGAAAGTATTATGATGTTGCCTGAAAATTTCATTGTCGAGGGTTTAACTTATAATGAAATGTATAATAAGTTATTAGGGTATTATTCTTATCAAATATCTATGTTGGAATCGCAATATGGAAAAAGAAAAGGGTTTTTAACATTCATAAGGTCTCTGGATAAAATCTTTAGAAATCATGTCAAACTTGTTACTGATAGATTGTTAAGAGCTGGTATTGTACTCCCTGTTTATATTCATTAATAAGAGAAGGAGATTGAATTATGAATTTTATGGAAGCATTAAAGAATAATGAAAAAGTATTGACAGAGAATGGTGCGGTTGCCTATGCTACAAGTGGTAGTTATCTAGTAGATATTAATAATTCAGTACCTAAGTTACGTAAATTATCAGTAATTCATATGGATAATGGTAATGATGATAGTGCTAAAGAAATCATTAAAATGTTTTCTGATGCAGTACAAGAAGATTCTAATTATGCATTAAAGTGGTTAATGTATCTTAGGGATATTCGAGGTGGTATGGGAGAGCGTTCGTCTTATCGTATTATTTTAAAATATATAGCTGATAATGCTTTTGAGGTTTTTGATAGATTATTACTATCTAAGAAGTTAGAAGATATTGGAAGATATGATGATTTATTATATCTTTGGTATAAAACTAAAAACAGTAAATCTAAAGAGTTGTTGTTTGCATATTTAAAAGCACAGTTTCTAGATGATATTAGAGGCTTTGAAGGTGGTAAATCTATCTCATTGTTAGCAAAATGGTTGCCATCTGAAAACACTTCATCTAGTGATACTAGAAATATGGCTAAGGCTTTTAGAAAATCTTTAAGACTAACTTCTAAGATGTATAGAAAGTACCTATCAGCTCTACGTAAACATTTAGATGTTGTAGAGCGTAAGATGTCTAGAAATATGTGGGAAGATATTGATTATAATAAAGTTCCATCTAAGGCAAATCTAATTTATAAGGGTGCTTTTATGAGTCATGATTCAGAGAGGAGAAATTCCTTTTTAGAATCTGTTAAAAATGGTAATGCTAAAATTAATGCCAATAGTATGTATTTATATGATATCATTAATAAATACATTGATTCTTATGGTTGGAGATGTAATGTATTGCCTTTAGATGATACTTTAGAGGCATTGTGGGATTCACAAGAAGTACCTGAAAGTTATGAAGATATTCTAGTTGTGCGTGATGGTAGTTCGTCTATGTTATGTGGTGTTAGTACATCTTCAAGTGTTAGTGTTATGGATGTTGGAGATTCTTTAACATTGTATACTGCACAACATAATAAATCTAAAGAATTTAAAAATAAGTTTATTACATTTAGCCACAGTCCAAAATTCGTTGATTTATCTAGTTTTGATACATTACATGATAAGTTGCGTGAATTGAGACATAGATATACTGATTGTAGTAATACTGATGTTGCAAGCGTCTTCCACTTAATTTTAGAGACAGCTATAAAACATAAAATGAAACAAGAGGATTTACCTAAAACTGTTTTAGTTGTTTCAGATATGCAATTTGATAGGGCTATGGGTAGGTATGGTGAGTCTTTATTTGATACTTTGTCAAGACAATATAAAGAAGAAGGGTATAGTTTACCTAGGTTAGTTTTTTGGAATGTCGGTTCATATGATAATACAATTCCTTTACAACAGAATGAGAAGGGGTTAGTGTTGATGAGTGGTTTCTCTAAATCTAATTTAGATATGTTATTGAGTGATAACTTAGACCCTCTTAGTGTTTTAAAAGATGAGTTAGATAGAAAATACTCATTTATTGATAATATTATACCTAAAAGTGTGTAAAACATAGATTGTTTGTATATAATAGAGTAGATATATGATATCTACTCTATTTTTGTGTTATAATAATTATAAGAGTGTTTTGGTCTTATAATTATTATAGTTTGGGGAATATTGAATGGCTTTACAATTATATGAAGATGATTTAAATAATGAAGAGGTATTATCTAAGAAATTAATAACTTTAGCAGAGATTGTTGTTAGAAAGCACTTTTATGCGAGTACAGCTGATAAGGATGATTTAGTTTCTATAGGTGTTCTAAAGGCTATTAGGATGATTCATTCTGATAATTTTAGAAGTGATAAAGGTAATTTGTGTACTTTTTTGTATACTGGTATGAGGAATGATATTCACAATTATTTATATCATAAAAATAAGTTTGATACTGTTGATATAGATAATACTTTTGATGATGGTGGAAAATTAGATTTTTATTTTGAAGATGAAGTAGCTAAGATAGATTACTCTTTAGTTCATTTAATATGCATGAAGTTTTCTAAGCAGTTTGGTAATTTTATTGAAGATGAGGTTATTAAAAAACTAAAGTACTATGGATTTACTATTGATGGTTATGTGGAAAAAGAGAAGGTTGACACATCTATTAGGGTAGACATTTCTTGTAGGGAAGATATTGTGCAACGTGCTTTAGGTCTGTTGTTTTGGGAATTGAAGCAACATGAGATGAGTGTAATGTTACAGAATGGTTTAGATTAGGGGTTATATAGATATGAGTAGTTCTTTTGGTTCTCTTTCTACTATTACTATGAGTGATGACGAGAAGGATTTATTTGCTGAGTATTTACAGATTAGTATAGGGAATCCTGTATTAGAATTTGTTAGGTATTTACTTGGTGATGATTATTTAAAGTTTGTTGATATATGTAGTGGCACAAACTTTACAATACCTAGTAATAGGGCTTTAGAGAGGGATATTAATTATATTAAAATATTTTTGTATGTTAAAAAATCAAATTTTACAAATGGTTCTATAGTTGATGCAGGTAGTGTGTATAAGAAAACAGAGTTAGCAATTAAAAGAATTGTGTTAAAGGTTTCTAAAGTACTTGGTATTGAAGATGAGTTAAGAGGTGTTGCTTTAGAGAATTATATAGAAAATATAAAATCTTGTGAAAATAAGAGTAGTGTTAAAGAGGGTTGTGTTGAGGATAGTTAATGACATCTCCTATTGATAATGAAGATTTGATATCAATACTTTCAAAAGGTAGTGATACAAATGATGATACTAAGGAAAGTGATAACACTATAGATGTAGAGTGTAGTGTTAATGATACAGAAGATGTTGAAGAAGAGAGTAGTGGGTTAGTTAGTAGTAAGAAGAAAAATGGAAGTTCTGTTCAGAGTTCTTTATCAAATCTAGCAACTGCTATAGAGGTATTGAATAGAAAGAATGAGGATACGGAGAATACTTTTAAGGGTAGTGGTGATGTAGGTACTGATTTAAGTCGGTGGATTGATGGTAAAGATTTAACACCATCTGATGATTTAAATAGATATGTAAGTTCCTCAGATGTTAAATTCAAATATGGGTTATCACATAGTACCATGAATAATTTTGATTTAATGACAAAATTAAAGAAGTTTTTAGATGGTGCTAATGAGATGTTATTTAATGAGGAGGCTGTACTAAATTTATCTCCTTATGAATTAGAGAATAGGGTGAGAACTGCATTTACGATGTATGCTGAGCTTGCTAAGATTAATCAAAGGACTGTTTTAGCTTTAGAGCAACAACGTAGAAGATATAATGATGGTACGAGTGAGGTTGATAAGTTAGCATTACTATTATCATCAGTGCCTACAGAAAAACTCAAAGATATTTTGACAGCTGTTCAGAAAATGGAAGGTTGATAGATGAATAGTAGGGTAGAGGATTTATTAGGTTCTTCTAGTTCTTATACTTCCATGACAGATAAAGAGAGAGAATACTTTATAGCACTTCTTAAAGAGGAGATGCACAAGAGGGAAGAGTCTGGTAAGTATGAGCAGATACGTGATATTGTAAGAATTGAAGAGTGGATTAATTCTGATTATTACATAGGGACAGACCAAAAAAGTATATACCCATACTGGAAAGATTTTATAGTAGACATATTCAGAGATACTAGAAAAGATAGTGAAAAGATTAATTCCGTCATATTAAGTGGTTCAATCGGCGTTGGTAAATCAACTGTTGCTGAGTTAATCATGATGCGTAAGATGTATGAGTTGTCTTGTTTTAAAAATATCAATGCTATGTTTAACTTAATGTCTAAAACTAATATAATGTTCCTGTATTTTTCAGTAAGTCAAAAACAAGCTGAGCGTACTGGGTTTGGTGAGTTTAGGTCTTTGGTTGACAGTTCTCCTTATTTTAATGAGAACTTTTTACGTAATCAAAGATTGTCATCTTTATTAGTGTTTCCAGAGGGTATTAATTTTGCATATGGTTCTAGTGCTAGTGATAGTATTGGTATGTCAGTTATATGTTCAATGCTCGATGAAGCAAACTTTTTGGGTGGTAATGGGCCTTCTAATGATAGTGAGAAAGCAACAGATTTATATGCTAATATAGTTAATAGGTCTAATTCTAGGTTTATTGTTGATGGTGGTGTCAATCATTCATTAAACATTTTAGTTTCATCAGCAACCTTTGAAAATTCTGCTACTGAGCGTCAAATTAGGTTATCTAGGAATGACCCACATACGATTGTTGCCGCACCAGCTCAATGGGAAAGATAGCAGTATGTAACTCTACATACTGTATAAAAACCCCTATTTCATAAGTGATTATGAGATAGCTTGAATTTAAATACTAGGAAATCCTAAAGCTAGTTAAACTACAGCATAATTGGAAACAGTAAGTGCGAATGTTGCGAAAGTAGAAAGAATTAACTAGATGGCATATGGTGAAATAAAAGCATGTCTTGTGATAAGATATGTCCTAAGTGCTGTAAATAATGGATGTTTAGTTACCAACTATTACATTTTGTGTAGTAGAGGTTCAACGACTAGGAGATTGAGTCTCCCTGATTAAATGTCAGATAACCTCTATAGGGTAGAGGGAAAGTAAAGCTACAAGCATTTATAATGACAAGACATTATAAAAATGGTAGAAGAAAAATATTCACATCTTTTTGTTAAGATGAACAAATAGTCTACGCTTATGTGAAAGCATAAGAGGTCTGCTAGTGATAGTAAGACTGCGTTAGAGGTTGCGTTCTAGCGTGAATAAGATAAATATGTCTAAATTATAATATTACACGTAAAGTTGACACTCTTAATGTTTTCTATATAATTTAAGTTGTATAGAGAGGAGGTGTCAGCTTGGAATAAAAATTAAATAGTAACGATAACAAAATATATAGGTCAGTTAAGATTAGGTTATTACCAACAAAAGAGCAAGAGATTTTGTTTTGGAAGAGTGTAGGTGTTGCTAGATGGTCTTATAATTACTTTTTATCAGAGAGTTATAGGGTATATCAAGAATGGTTAGAAGATAAAAGTAAACCAAAGCATATATCTGAGATGGAGGTTAGAAAGTATATTAATAATCATCTTAAAAAGACTACACATACATGGCTTAAAGAGGTTGGAAGTAATGTAATGAAACAGGGTGTCAAAGATGCCAACATAGCATTACAGAATTTCTTTAAATATAACAAAGGTTATCCTAAGTTTAAATCTAAGAAAAGGTCTAAGCCTAGTTTCTATGTTAATTACGAAAGTTTAAAACGTACACCAAATGGATTTCGTGGTGAGAGAATTGGTTATGTTAAAACTAAGGAATCACTACCTATGATTGGTAAGAATCAAAAATACCGTAGACCTAGAATTAGTTTTGATGGTAGATTTTGGTACTTATCTGTTAGCTTTGAGGTTAAGAGGTTAGATGTTAAATTATCAGATACTAAGTTAGGTATAGACTTGGGCATTAAAGAGTTAGCTGTTGTTTCTAGTCAGAGTGGTACTGATATTAAGAAGTATCATAATATAAATAAAACTTGTGAAGTAAAGAGATTAGAGAAAAAGCTAAAACGTGAGCAACGTAAGTTTTCACGTAAGATTCTTGTACATAAAGGTCTTTGTAATAATAAAACTAATCATAAAAAAGAACTAGAATTATGTAAAAACATTCAAAAACAAAAGAGTATAATTCAGAGATTATATAGACGATTGTTAAATATCAGGACTAATTATTTACATCAAACAACTACTGAGATAGTGAAAACCAAACCATCTCATATAGTTTTAGAAGATTTGAATGTTAGTGGAATGATGAAAAATCGTCATTTATCAAAGTCTATTATGTGTCAAAAATGGTATGAGTTTAGGAGACAGATAGAGTATAAAGCTGAATTATATGGTATTGAAGTTGTATTAGCAGATAGATTTTATCCTAGTTCTAAGACTTGTAGTTGTTGTGGTAATGTCAAGAGAGACTTAAAATTATCTGACAGAGTATATAGATGTGATTGTTGTGGTAATGTTGTTGATAGAGATGTCAATGCATCAATCAATTTAGCTAATTATAATATAGAAAGTGTCAAATAAAAGATACTCTATATATGTACCTATCGTTACTAGGGAATTTAAGCCTTTGGGGTGTTATAACAAACAAGAGTAGTTGAAGTTATTTTAACAACGAAATTGAACGTAATGATTAAGGAAGATATATCGTGAGGTATATCAAAGTGTAAGTGTGTGATATTTATAATATGTACATATTTATCGTAACGGACGTCAAGCCAAACAATTTTAGTAAAAAGTTCTTCTATGTATTTAAAGGTTCTAATTACTTAGAGGCTAATATCGTTAATTCTACAGATGATGTAAATAACTTTAGGGTTTCTGAGGGATTAGGGAAGCAGAAGTATATTGATGGATTAGAAGATTATAAATCTATTAATAAGGCTATTGAAGAATTACCTCCACATATGCAGACTAAGTTTTTAAGAGTTCCTGTAGATTTGAGGGCTGGTTTTGAGACTAACTTATTGAGGTCTTTACAAGATATTGGTGGTGTATCTACAGGCTCACAAGGTAAGCTATTTAGTTCTCCTATGGTATTACAAGATTGTGTTGATGAGAATAGGCATCACCCATTCGTTTCTAAAGAGATAATAATTTCTACTGGTGATGATATTCAAGTTAAGGATTATTTAAGAGATGATTTTAGGTTAAAGTATCCTGAGAGACCTAGATATTTACATATTGACCAATCATTTAGGACAGATAGTACTGGTATATCTAGTGTGTATGTTGATGATATTATAGAAGAAGATGGTGTTAAGAAGCCTGTTTTTGGTGTTGATTTTATGCTACGTATCAATCCACCTAAATCACCTAAGAAGATAGCTATATATAAGATACGTAATTTTGTCATTTATCTTGCTAATACAGTTGGTATGAGGATAGGTAAGTTGACATATGATATATTCAATTCTGAGGAATCAAGACAGATTCTTGAAGAGATGGGGTTTAATGTTGGTTATTTGTCAGTAGATAGAACTGATAGACCTTACCTTGATTTAGTAGAGATTATGTATGAGAAGAGGATTAAGTTATATGACTATCCTATTTTGAGGTATGAGTTACTTAATCTTTTACATGATAGGGTTAAAAGGAAAGTAGACCACCCTAAAGTAGTTACAGATGCAGGGTTTGTTGATTATGATGGTAAAGGTAATGATGGTGTTACAGGGACTAGGGTAGGTTCTAAGGATGTTGCCGATAGTTTATGTGGTGCTATTCAAAATGCTTTGCAGAGTACTGTTTCTGATGCAGAGGGGAATAAGGGAACTTTTAATGATTTTCTTATTGCAAATCGTATAGGTTCTTATGTTGGTATAGATACACCTAATGATGTTTCTGTAGAAGAGTTAATTGATAGACAGATTGATGATATGATAGAAGATATTGAAGTATATGGTATCAATAATTTTAGATATTAAGAAGAGGTTATTATATGGCATGGTATGATTTATTTATTGGTAAGAGGGGGAATATTACCAATAATAGTAGTCAGAGTGATACAATAGAGGATTTAAATACAATAAAAGAGAATACAACTGGTGATATCATACGAGAGGTTAAGATTGTTGAGGATGGTAGAGTAGGTTCTTTTTTTGATGGGAACATAGAATCAATACACTCAAAACAAAATATTAATGAGGGTAAGGTAAATTTATCACCAAGTAATTTACAACAGTTGATAGGTAATGATGATACAAATGCTTTGGGGCAAGTTATCGATGGTATTCGTGGTGATTATAGTTTAAGTGATATATTTTTAGAGAATGAAGAAATGTCTAAGGATTCTGTTATAGGTGCAGCTATGGAGATTCTAGCAGATGATTCTTGTACAGTTGATGAAACAACTCATTTTGCTATTATGGTAGATTCTACTGATGAGGGGTTAAAGAAATTTATAGAAGATTTTTTGAGAAATAATATCAATATAGAAGATAGGCTTTGGTCTTGGGCGTATGAGATTGTTAAGCATGGTGATTTTAAACTTAGGAGAAGAGAGTATTATGCTGGTTCTGAAAAGAGTGGTATAAAGTCTGTTTATTATGAAGATGTAATAAATCCCTACCTTGTTTCTAGGATTGAGTATATGGGGAACGTATTAGGATATGAGGATGAGGATTATGCCTTTGAGAGTGGTTCATATCAAGATGCTGGTCAGTTTGGTACTGTTGGTAGTGGTATAAGTGGTAGTGCTAGGTTCGAGAAGAGTGATGAATTTGTTCATTTTATATCATCTAAACTATCTAAGAGGGAAAAAATTAAGTTAAATGTTAAGAAGGCTGATAACACACGAGAAGAGGTTACTTGTTATCGTGTAGTAGGTACTTCTATAGTAGACAGTGCTAGGACTATGTTTAGGATTAATGCTTTAATTGATAATATTCTTGTTTTATCACGTATTGCAAGGTCTACACAATTTAACCTTGTAAAGGTTGAGGTTGGTAATGCTGGTGCAGGACAAACACAACAAATGTTATCAGATGTTAGAAGGAGATTTCAAGCTAATACTAAGATGCAAAAAGGTGTAGGGTTTAGGTCTGACCCATCTCCAATTCCTATAAATAGTAATATTTATCTTCCTACAAGAGATGGTAAGGGTGATGTTACAGTAGAGAGTATTGGTGATGGTGTAGACGTGCAGTCTATTGTTGATGTTGATTACTTTACTGATAAACTTTTTGCTAGTTTAAAAGTTCCTAAACAGTATTTAGGTTTTGCAGAATCATTAGGTTCTATGGGTAATAATTCCCTTGTTAAACAGGATTTAAGGTATGCTCGTTCTGTTTCTAGGGTTCAACAAATCTTGATTAATGGTATTACAGATTTAGTTGAGAATTACTTAAAATATAGGGGTAGAGGTTCTGATGTTGGTGCTTTTAGTATTAGGATGAGACCATTACCTACAAGTGAGACATCAACAAAAGTTGAAGAGTTTGTTTCAAATCTACAAATGATTGATTCAAGTAGTGCTTTTTTAGAATCTTATGCTGATTATATTGACAAGGCTAAGTGGTTGAAGTCGATGTTAAATCTTATAAATGTAGACCCTAGTGATGTAGCTACAGATAAGTTTAAAGAGATAATCAAGTCTATTGAAGATGGTTCGTATAATGAAGAAGATTTTGCTAGTAGTGAGCCTGAAGATAGTGAAATGTATTAGTTGTTAATGTATGGACATTAATGTATAATATTAGTATATGATTTTTTACTTTATTAGATGGTGGTGCTACATTTTGGCTAGATATGTTCCTTGTAAGGATTGTTCTGATAGATACATTGGTTGTCATAGTAAATGTGATAAATATGCTTTATTTAAATTAAATGGTGAGGTACAAAAGATTCGTAGGATTAATGAAATAGATGTAGATTCCTATTACATTAAGAAGAATTTAAAGTTACGAGATAAGTACAAAGGTGATTATTATGTCAGAGTTATTAAATAATTCATTATTTGATAGGCTAGAGGAGGCTATATTAAATAATGATATAGAGTTGGTAAAAGAGATTGAAAGTCAGATTATTAGTGGTAAAGATTATTCTTTAGATAAAGATATGATTCTTTCTATTATTAAGAAGGAACCAGGTAGGGTTATTAAAAATATTATTAATTCTGATGACTTTGATGAGATATCTTCTATGAAGGCTTGTAGCTCTCTTTTAACGCATAATATCATAGAGGCACAAATAACTGGTAGGTCTATTGAGGATTATCCTGTTAAGGAATTATATGTTATACTTGGTAAGTTTATTAATGATGGTTTAGATGAGGGTAAGAATGAGTTCAAAAAATTTGTTACTGAGAGATACAAAAAATTCATTTAGCCTTGACTTGGGAGATGTTCTAGGTGAGCATCTCCCTTTTTCTTTTTTAATAGATACTGACAGAGATGCTAGATACTATGAAGATTTCATGACTAAATATCAAGCAATAGCTTTTGATGGTAGATATGATAAGTATCTTAAAGAAGGGTACACATTACAAGAGATTAATGAGGCTACTAAGAAGGAGTTATTACAGGGTGCTGATAGTGCTAGAAAAAAGAGAGCGAAAAAGTTAATCACTAAATATGTAGGTGTTAATAATGATGGGTGTGTAGAGTTCTTAACGAATAGTCAATACACTCCGAATAAGAAATATCAGCAACTTATAAAATTGAATGATGTTAAAGATATAGGTGCTTTAAAAGAGTTTAAAAAGAGTGATATAACTCGATTATTATTAAATGGGGATTTATCTGTATATTGTAGTTGTGAAGATTTTTTATATAAAGGCTATAAATATATGGCTTGGAATATGGGGTATGGTTTAGATAAGGAGAATAGATTCCCTAAAATCAAAAACCCTAGATTAGAGGGTACTATATGCAAGCATTTGATAGCTGTATTGACAGTTATTATGTTTAATAATGCTAAAATATCTTCTGATATATTCAAATCTAGAGTTGTTGGTAAGATGAGGACTAAGGGAAATACAAATCTAAGTAAGTTGAGGGAAAAGGAAGTAATTTCAAAGAGAAGTTATTGGAAAGGTTTGGGTAAAGGGATTGCTAAGTCTAGGAATAGTAGAGCAAGGTCTAAGATTAGGGCAAATAAGGTTAGTAGGCATAGGTAATATATATAAATTTATATAAGTTTATTTTTTGTGTAAGGAGTATGAATTTTGTCTAGGTATTTATTAAAATTTAAATTAGACTCTCCATCTGTTAGAAGTATTTTTGGTGATAAACTTAGGGATATTTATCATTTACCGGATTTAAAAGATACTAATATTAAGAATAAAGAGGCTAAGAATATCTATACCAGTCTTTTTAGAAATTTAGAAATTAGTAAGGCTAATGATAAGTCAGTTAGTAATACACAAGAATCTTTACCGTCAGGTTTTGCTGTTGTTGAAGGTGAAGAGATTATGTGTAGTTATGAAGATTCTGATGTACAGACATACAAGTTGTTTGGTATGGATGTTGGTGAGGATTTTTGTTCCTATGTAAAGTCATATAGTGGGAGTTTTCAAGTTTATAACTTATATAACCCTGATTGGATTTTAAGTCTGAATATAAAGGTTAGAAGGAGTGATAATACTTTTATTAGTGATAATTTGGTTAGTGAGGTAGCTAATAGTGTTTTCGGTTCTTCTGCTGGGTATGATATTGCAAGGGCTGTAGCGACTGCTATGAAATGTGGTGGTCTTTATCAGATGCAAAAAGAAATTGATAGTAATGATAGTAGTAGAACAGTTCAGGAGATTCTAGGGAGTAGTATTTTTAGTGATATTGTTAGAGCCTATACAGAAGATAATTCATCTGAGGATAATAATACTGTTTTACCTGATAGTGTTGTATACAATATCGTTAAAAGTAAGGATGAAGTTATTAGAGATGCCAAAGGTGATTTAGGTGGCAATGATGTTCCTCTAATTGTGTTAAAATACTTATTCACTTATTGGGGGATTGTTGCTGATAACTATGCTAGAATCAAAGGTGCATTAGGTACTATTGATACATTGTCATATATCATGAGGCTACAGTTAGGGGATAAGAAATTCTTTAAAGACTTTAGGGATTGCTATGAGATTTATGAGAATGATGAGTCTAGTCTTGATAATGAAGATTTCTCTAGTGCTAAGTTGTTAGATAAAGTTACTTCTCCTGTATCTGTTTCTTTTGGTGGGATTAGTATTAATATTCCTTATTATGATTACCCTATAAATTGCCCTGCTTTTGAAGCTCTTAAAAATATTGATATTACTTCTTCTTTTAGGGATGTTATGGAGTCAAATGTGGATATGTATGATACGTTTGACTTAGTTGATACTATTGATATGAGTGATGAAGAAGTACAGGCTATGGCTAATATAGATGCTTTAAGGTATATGGATAATGGTGAGTCTACTTTTAATATATCATCCTACGATATGTCTAATGAGGAAGAGAGGAGTTTATTCTTTGAGTCTGCAATTAAGACATATGATAAGAAGTTAAAAGTATATAAACCTGAGAAAAATAATGCAGTAGTAAATTCATTATTTGATGTTATCGAGAGAGGAAGTCTTGAATCACTAAAACTAATGCCTGTGTCTGATACTGTTGATGGTAGTGATAATGTTGTTAATTTGACTGGTACAGAGTTGCAATTACAAGCTGATAAGAAAGTACTTAGGAGAGTATTGATGTTGGTAAGTAAGTTGAGTGCTAAATTATTAAAACAGTTCTTATAGTGTCGAGAGATTCTAATGGATATAATTACTAAAGATAATAGATACTTTATTCAGATAGATGAGTTAGATGGGTTACATAAGAATTTAGGTTTGAGTAATTCATTTATAAGAAGTGTGCAGATAGCAAATAGGTCTGTCAAGATAAAGAATGGGTTAGATATTGATAAAAATTACCTAGTGATTGATAGAGTTACTGATAATGATGCGACATTTATTAATCTTTTTGGTATATGTGTTGATACAAAGACATTTAATATAGCTTTTGGTTTAAATGTTGAATCAGATGATTATATTTTAGTTGGAAATGTTGGCAAATTATTATGTAATGTGCTAGAGATTAAAAGGTTGCCTGATTGGTTTGATGTTAAGTATCTGCTAGGTTTACTTAAATATGATACAGTTAATACTATATACAATTTTGATAAGATATTAGTTGAGATGTATAAGTGTAATTTTAATTGTGATGTTGATACTAGCAATTCTATTGTATATGAGATTGTTAAGCAAAAAGAGTCAGAAAAAGATACGTTTATTAATGACCCTTTAATTCATAAAGTTATGTATAGCAATACTTTGTACTTATATAAATTTATTAATAAGTGTTTAGTTATACATCAGACCTTTACAAGACAGGCAATGTTTTTCTTTAACAATTTTATATTAGAGAGTTCATATGATGAGATGTACTCTAATTATCTTATGTTGTTTTCAAGTGGTGAATTTTCAATCAAGAATTTATATCAATATTCAGATAGTAATGTTGATATGCTGTATTTGTATTATTTGAGTAAAGGTATTCCTTGTGTATACTTAAATGCATTAATGTCTTATGCTTTGTTTTTGAGGCAGAGAGTTATAATGTTTAAAAATTTAAAGAGGTCAAATGTATTGTCTAATATGGATAGTATTGTTAGATGTGCTTTGAAGATACAGTCTAGTTGTTATAGTAGTAATGATAAATCACAGATATTTGTATATAATTGTATTCAGTTGTTGAAATATAAAGATAAGTATGACATATTTGTTTTTGCCATAGATAGCAATAATACATATTTAGTTGAGTATATATTAAGTGGGTTAGGGATACTTGATATGCTTAGTGATAATAATATAAGTGTTGTTGAGTTTTGTAAGTATACATTAGATTACGATAAGAATGTGCAGTGTTTAGTTGATGGGATGTCTTTGTATAGAAAACCAATAATAGATGGACAGTCTAATTTTGTTCATGTTGGTGTGTCAAGGATATACAATGTGTGTAAGACATTTAATACGTTTAGTAAGTCATTATTGAATTTATTTAATAGAGATTGAGGGGGTTGCAGTTGAGGGGTTACTTATTTTATAAGGATAAGACTTTGATAGAATTACGAAAGTTTCTAACAAGTGGTGATTCTATTTTTGGCAAGTTTAGACCACAGGCTATGGATTTCATCAAGTATGCTAAGAATGAGTTAGATACTGAGCTTGATACAATGGCAAATAATGGTGGGTTTGAGTTGGATAGTATTGTACTTGAAAAAGTCTTTCCTACAAAATATAAATGGTTTGTTAGAGATGTCAAGTTAAAGGCTCTTAGGTCTTATTTAAAAGAAGTTGAGTCAAGGATACAAGAGTTTCAAGGTGGTAAAGAGGATAATTTAAGGTTATTGATAGGGGTACACTTTTTAAGGTTTGTTTTATTGACAAAATTAGTTACATTATATGTATCTACATATAGTGAGATGAAAAGAGTGGGTTTGAATGTTGATAATCTAACAATAAGTGAGATTGGTATAGGTCAATCAATTTTAAAATACATTCTATCTTTTGAAGAGTTTGACAATAAGACTATAGATGATTGGTTGAATTTGGTAGTAGATAGTAATTTGATGAAATATTATTTCTCTACAATGAAGAGAATAATGTCTATTTTAGATTTTAAGTAATATAGGGGATATAGATGTATAGTATTAATAACTTTTTCCCTTTTATTGATAGGGCTGATTTTGTAAGGAATATTAGGGAAGTTCATAATATTTCTGAATTTTTTGGGTTTGAAGTTACAAAGACTGATTTTGATGTGGATACTAAGGGTGATAGTCATGTCTTAAAGGCATATAGGGTATTACCTAGTAACACACTATTTTTAATGGAAGTTCCTAGTGTTGTAAAAGATGTATTTAATGGTATTTATGGGCAGGAAGTTACTGTAGATATTATTGAATTAGATTATCAAGGAATTTCTAATTTAATTAATTGTGAAGAAGTGAATGACAGTCTATGTGCTACTTTATATTGTAATGGTGGTTTTGATTCAGAGAATATTATTACAGATACTTTTATAAATGCTTGCGGTAATGGTATCGAAGTTCCTTATGATGTAGCAAAAGATTTCCTTATTCTAGAAGATTCTGATAGAAAGTCTAGGGATGTAAATATAAATGATTGGTTGTATGATAATGAGCATATTGATGAAAGTTATATTATGGAGTCAGCTGCTGATACATTACAACTGTTAAAAGATAGACGTAAGAATGGTAAAGATAACTATGCTGAGGAAGTTAAAGGTAAGGATGCAATTTACACTTGGTTAGATGCTTATTTCTCTTTACCTGAAGGTGAGGAAATTAAAAGTGGTGGTAGGGAAGTTGTTCCACTTTTAATAGGGCCAACCGCCGTTTTCAAATCTGCTACAATTAAAGAATTGTGTAAAAAGTATAATTACAGAATGGTTGACTTTAGGGTTGCATTTACTTCTAGGTTGGATTATAGTGGTCTATTTCAAATTGGTGAGGTAGAGGGTAAGAAGTATAGCTATGCTTGTCCTATGGAAGAATTGGTTGTATGTTCTGATGGTTTCCGTGAGTTTTGTAAGCAGTCTTATCAAAAATTAGAAGATATTTTACAAAAGGGGTATATTGAAAAAGATGTAGCCTCTGATGGTAATGTAGTTGAGAAAGAGCAACAAACCATATCAGATGAGCAGAGAGAGAAGATTGTAAAATTACAATTACAATATAAGGAGTACATGAAAACACCAGTACTATTCTTTGATGAAATTACACGTTGCTCTAATAAAGGTGTTAATGGTATTCTTGTACAATTATTGAATCAAAAAAGATTAAATGATATGACATTTAATGGGTGTAAATTTGTTGCCGCTACAAACTTAGATATTCAAAAGGGTTTAGAACGTGAAGAGTATAAGATGGAGTTAGAGACATTATATGATGTTAATACTGACCTTGATGTTGCGTACTCCAATAGGTTCATTCCTTTGAAGGTATATCCTGAAGATGTTCAAGATAGATGGTTTGAGTGGGCAAAATCTTTAACATCTAAGAAAGGATTTACAGATACACCTAATATACACCCAGTAGTATTAGAGTTCTTAGAGAAGAATAGGGATTATGTATATAATGATAAACCTGTAATAGATGCTATTGCTAATGGATTATCAGATAATGAACAAAGAACAGCAGTTTTCCCTAATTATCGTACATGGGATATGTTGTCTGAGTACTTGTATTCTATTGATGAGAGTGCTAGTATTGACAATGATGATAAAGATGGTGCAGAAGAGAAGTTATATAAGCGTAGATTAGTTGAGGGTTATATATCTAAGTGGTGTTGTGATAAGTTTTTACCTTTCTTAGAATCAAAAGGATATAAAGAATATGATTCTGTTAAAGAACCAGTAGAAGATACTGTAAGTGATTTTCTAGATACTGCTTTAGAGAATAATTCTCCTGCCATGTTAATCGGGCCGTCATCATTAGGTAAGACCAGCAGGGTTAAAGCATATATGAAAAAAGTTAAGTTACGTACTGGTTTAGAGCCAGTTTTAATTAATGTAAACTTAGCTAGTAAAGATGCTGTTGACCTTATGGGTATGCCTGTTAAACAATCATTAACTGAATATGTTGGTGGTGGTATATTAAAGGGTTCAGGTTTAGAAGAGGTTTCTAAAGAATTACAGAATATTGTAAAAAGTGTTTCTAGTGATATCAAATATGGTATGACAGATTTATTGACTTTGAGGGCGCCAGACAAGACTGTTAAGGATAGGTTTATCACTGCACTTAAAGAGGGTAGAGAAGTTATTTTATTCTTTGATGAAGTTAATAGGGTTCAATCAAGTACTGTCACTTCTGCCGTTTTTGAGGCTGTTTCAGATAGTAGGTTTGGTGGTGTAGATTTTTCTGAGTATAAAGACAGAGTAAAAATCATCGCAGCTTGTAATATGGCTTGGGAAGGTATGGAAGAAGATGGTGGTGGTTATGGTGATACTGGTACACTAGACCCTGCATTTGCCGCTAGGTTCTCTATTTATTGGAAAAAAGAATATGATGAGCAGGATGTTAAGTCTTGGATTAGTTTTATGGAGTCTGAGAGAGAAGATGGTACTATTGATGGTACATTACTAGATTTCTTTAAAGATTTAGATACTAAACAGGCTTTAAAAATTATGGCTAGTGTAGAAAAACGTACATTAGAAGATGCACAACCTTCTACTCGTAATATGTTACAGCTGTCAAAAGATATAAAATCTATGCGTGGTAGGAATACATCTAAAGGTTTTATGCCGAAGGCTTTCAATGGTAAAATATTGTTTACTGACGATGTTCAAGCACAATATGAAAACTTGGTATTTGATAGGCAGTCTAATTCATTAGAAGTTCAAGTTCAAAAAACTATTAAGTTTATAGATTCATTGTTGTATGGTAAAGACTTATGGGAGTCTTTATTAATAAATGATTCTGTAAAAGTAGGTGGTACTTCAATTTCTGCAAGTGATATTGTAGATAGTTTGGAGGCTTGTTCTTTAGATTTAAAACAGTACAACTTAAAGGCTATGTCATCTGATGATAGAGATGAGTGTAGTAATACTCTTGATTTGGTTCAGGATTTAGCAGATTTTATTAGGAGTTTAGATATCAAGACTTCTAATAAACGTGAAGATATTTTCAAAATGTATCTAGGTGAGAGTATTCTTGGTGAGTTTACAAAATACTTTAACAATACTTTTGGTACAGGATTAGACGAAGATATTACTATAGAACAGTTAAAAGATGATACTTTGATTATTCCTTATATGAAGTTAGTACAAAGGAATTTCTCTAAGTTTAGTGGTAATACTGAAAAGATTGTTAATTACTGTTTAGGTTTGTGTAAAGACTTTATGGGTGTTCATGGGACATCATTACCTAATAAACATTATGCTATGTTTTTGAGTGGTATTAAGGATATATTACCTAATGCTGATAATATGGTTCTTTTCTTGCGATTGTCTGGTGAAGATATTGAAAAGATGTATGAAATGGCAGAGGCTGTGGGTGATGATTGGATTATAGATATCACAAGTGATTATGGTACTCGTGTTACTAAAGAATATATTGATAATATTCGAAAACTAATTAGTGATAGCAAAAAAACAAAGAAAAGTATTAGTAAATCTAAGTTTACAGTTTTATAGTTTAGTATTTTAAGTAGAGGTGGTAGTAGCAGATATGTAGTAGTATAAATGTTACTACTATCTCTATTATTTTATGAGAGGTAAAATTCTTATGTTGGATGTTTCTTATATTGATAATTTTGTAAGTAGATTACCTATAGATAGTATGGATTTTGGGGATAATGTTATTTCTAATGGTGATATTGTTGAGTGTTATGCTCCAGAATACAGTTTTTCTATTATTAATAATGCTATAAGGAGTTATAACCCTTATAGTTCTAAGATTGTTGATAATGGCACTACATATGTTGAGGTTAAAGATACTATTTATGTTGATGGGTTAAAGACAGATGTAAGGTATCTATTTTTACAAGGTGACTTTGGTAAGGGTACTAGGGTTAAAATGATTACTGATAGTGTATATGCCTATGTTAATCACGAGGTTAAGCAATTTAGTGGGTTCAATACATATAGTGCTTATATTGATAAATTCGTAGTGTAGAGGTGACAATATGGGTTTATCAAATAAGATTAGAGATAGAAAGAAAAGAGTTATTAATTTTATTAATTCTTTGTCTGATAGGTATGTAGAATCTTTGGGTGGATATACGCCTTCTATTAATGAGGGTAGCGATAATAAGATTGTCGATTTAGATGCTGTTCAGAGCATTATTGATGAAAATAGTTTTGAAAAGATAACTTTTGGTAAGGATATGGTGAATCCTTATGATAGTAAGGCAGAAGTTAGGATTTTCTTTATGACAAATAAGAATAAAACTATTGATGATACGATGCCTAATACTTATAGGATAGCAATAGAAGAGGTACATGATAGGTATAGTGATGAGATAAGTTATGAGGTTAAATATGGTTTTATTGGAAGGACTAAAGTAACAGATTTTAATGAATCACCTTTAAAATATAATACAAAAGATGCAACAATGACTTTTGATATTTTGGCAAGTAAGTGTGATAGTGATGTTATATATGATTCCTTAGTAGGTGTTGTAAAAGAAAACTTGCATAATTTTGATATTATGGCATATAGTATGTTTACAAGTAATGACTTAAAACATCTGAGAAGTAGAGCAGTTTCTACTTTGGCTGTTGGTCTACATAAAAGGACAGGTAAATTCATTTATTATTTTAACCCTGATTTTATTTTGAGGGAGGCATTAGAGGAATACTGTAATAATGGTGATATGTATAGGTCATTAAAGGATTGTTATGTTTATCTTTTAACTTTCTTTATTGCACATGAGATGGCACATCTAGTTACTAATAATAGTACACATAGTATTAAGAATAGCTTTGTTGATTTAGATGACACATATGCTAGTGGTGGTGTTGATAATGTTGTAATGGATGGGTTTATTAATGCTAAGTTAAAGATAGTGTTATCAAGATTGCCTAACATTTCAAATAAGGCTAAAGGTATTGGTGGTGTTTTTCCTAGTAATTGCATTACAGATATTATTCATTTGAGGGCACAGCATAATGTGGGGCTAAAAAGTTTTAAATCATTCGATGAGATGACAGAAGTTGTTATAGCATCTATAGATAATGTATCTAAATTGTTTGGTGAAGAGACAGAAGTAAAATTTTATAATGAGACTAGGAAAGATAGTATTAGTCCTTATGTTGGTGCTGATATATTTTGCAATATTTACATAAATGGTTCTTTTAAGAAGTTGAGGAGTAGTTCTCATATCTTTCAAAAAGTAATAAATGATATTATTAGGTCAATCACCGATGGGAAAATCTATTGGTCTAAAAATGGTGGTATTACTGATGAAGAAAAAGTTTCTGATAAAGAGATTTTAAAAGATGGTACTTTAGTTAAGGTTAAAGGAACATCTGTTGTTGGTATTGTTAAATCTCATAGAGAGATACCTAAAGGAAAGTATATTGTACAAGAAGTGTATAGTGTAAATTACACTAAAATAGATAAAGTAGATGATACTGATTTGGGAGATGGTAAGATTCTACATACACCAATATATGTTGATAGTGGTAATTTTTATGCTGAGTTAGATAGGAAATATATATTACCTATAGAATCTTCTTATGGTTCTTGGATAGAAGATACGAATAAGAGTGATAAAACAGAGTTATCTGAGGAAGATTTAGCTGATAATGATGGTAGTGGTATGGGTGAGATGGATGGTTCCAGTAGTGATAGTGGTTCTAGTGGAAATTCACCTAAATCAATTAGTGTTGGTGATATTGTGTGGGTTGCTAAGAAAAAAAGGTTCGGAATTGTAACATCTATTGTTAATGGTGTGTTCCATGTAGAGGATGTTAGGGAAGAGCCTTGTGTTGTTTTAGATGATTCTGATAATCATTAAGGTAGGTGTAATATGGCTAAAAAACAATTAAAAAAGAGAATATTTGTACCTACAGGTAATGATTTAGGTAATTTTAATGTTTTTGATTTGCAGCCTGTAGAGTTGACATTTGTAGATTCAGATGAAGGAAATAAAGAGAGCAATTCTAAAGGTGCTGGTGGTGGTTCTTCTGTACCTGACCCTGTAGATAATAATCCGTTAAGTAAAAGTTCTAGTAAAGACTCTAGTGGTGATGGCTCAAAAGATAATAATCCATATAGTAATGGATATGATGAAGATAATAACGGTGATGAGTTTGATAAATCTGAGAGAGATTTAAACAATGATTTATATGGCGATGATTTAGACAAGGATGAGGCTGAAAAATCTCAGCAAAATAATCAAGATGGTGATGGAGAGGGTTCATCTGGTGGTGAGAGTGGCTCTTCCAGTGCAGGTGGTATGGGTAGTAATGGTGAGAATGACTTCTCACCACCTAATTATGACAGTAGCATGGCAAATGGTGAGGGTGATGATTCATCAGAAAATAAGTCAGAGATGGAAAGTGCCTTAGATAATGAGGAAGAGAATAAGTCAGATATATCAAAAGAGAGGTCTAATGAGGTAGATAATCAAAACTCTCAAAACTCTCAAAACTCTCAAAACTCTCAAAACTCTCAAAACTCTCAAAACTCACAGAATGGGGATAATTCTCAAAATGGAGATAACTCACAAAATGGTGAAAACTCTCAAAATGGAGATAGCTCACAAAATGGTGATAGTTCTCAAAATAAGCTAACTGATAGTGATGAATTTCAGAAGGCACATGAGACTAAGAACAATGATTTTGATGATACTAAAGGTAAAGAGATTGCTGATAAGATGGTAAGAGATGCCGCTAAAAAAGTTCAAGAGGAATTAGATAAGGATGAGACATTAGCAAATACTAATAGTGATTCTTTAGATAATTATAAAGACTTCGGTGCTGGTGCTATGACTACTCTATTTAAGAGTACAGGTATGGTAGCTGATTGGAAAGTCAAATTAAATAAATTATTTAGGATGGCTTTAGGTCAGAGGGTGTTTATGAATCCTGATATGATTAATAAGCGTATTGAAGATGCACCTCCAGGGAGAGAAGATATTGAGTCAACAATGATTAAAGTTGGTATATTACTAGACTGTTCATCATCTATGGGTGGTTCTGCTTTCAAAAAGGTTATCACGCAGATGGATGCTATGATACGTGCTGATAAGGGTATGAAAAAAGTACAGTTTTATATTATGCCATTTTCAGAATGGTCTGTAGAAGAGAGCATTAAACTTATGAAGAGGTGTAAAGGTACACAATTAAAGCAGACTTTATTGACTTTTGGGCCAAAAGGTTCTACTTATATAACAAATGCTGTTGAGGCATTGATGAGGAAGATTAAGAATCCTGATACTGTTATTGTTATGTCAGACTGTGAAATATGGGATGATGATGCTTTTGCTAGAAATTCATATTGTAAAAAGTTGGTTACTAAATTCAGAAAACGCTTAATATGGGTTATGCCTAGTAAGAGTGGCCTAGGTTATATGGCTAAATTCGATAAATTCGCTAAAAAAGAAGATAGGTATTTAGTCTTTAAAGGTGACGGGGATTAAAAATCACATTACCTGTATGTGTTACTTATATATTAAATTGTACTAAGTGTGGTGTTAGTGTTGCACTTAGTACAAACATATTAATTTTAAATATTAATTTAATATATAGTTTTAGTAATAACTCATCAACAGTTTGTAATATTATTTATAATAATATAGATATTTGTTGTAGTTAATGTTTTATTATTAAAAAGCCAAAATATTGATTTTGATTGAAAGAACATCTTCTTAAAAGTTTCTTAGTTATAATTGATATTTATACACTTCTTTGGTATTATAATAGATAATTAATGCTATCTATTAGTAGTATGGAAAAGAGGTGAGATATCTTGAATAAAAGTTTTAAAGTTAGGATTTATCCTACAAAAGAGCAATGTGTTCTTTTAGAAAAGACCTTTGGTGCAAACAGGTTTGTTTATAATTACTTTCTCAACTTAAAAAGTAAGTTGTATGAGTTTTATAAAATAAATCTTAGTTACAACAATTCTTCTAAAGTGCTAACAGAATTAAAGAAAACTAAAACTTGGCTTAAAGAGGTTGATAGTAAATCTTTAATTCAAACACTTAGGGATTTAGATAGAGCATATCAAAACTTTTTTAGTGGTAGAGGTAAATACCCTAATTTTAAAAAGAAACAAGATAAAAACTCTTATCGTACTAATCAAAGCATTAAATTAGTCAATTCTTTTATTTCTATTCCAAAGGTAGGTCTACTTAGATATAAAGATAAGTGTAAATTTGATGATAAACATATTCTTAAAATTTATAATGTAACAATATCTAAGACATCTAGTGGAAAATATTATGCTAGTATATCAGCTGAGGTCTATATACCTAATTTTGAGAAAACCAATCAAAGTTGTGGTATAGACTTAGGTTTAAAAGATTTTGCAATTTTAGATACTGGTGAAAAGATAAAGAATCCTAGAATATTAAAGCATCTTGAAGTTAAGTATAGAAAATTAGCTAAAGCTGTTTCAAGAAAAGTTAAAGGTTCAGCTAATTATCAAAAAGCTAAGTTAAAGTTAGCAAGGTTTCATGAGAAAGTTACGAATATTCGTAAAGATTTTCTTCATAAATTATCTACTAACTTAGTAAAAACTTATGATATTATTTGTGTTGAGACTCTTAAAGTTAAAAATATGATGAAAAATCATACATTAGCAAAATCATTTCAAGATGTAGCACATTCTGAGTTTATAAGACAGTTAGAATATAAAGCTAAGTGGTATGGTAAAACTATCTCTAAAATAGATAGATTTTATCCATCAAGTCAGGTATGTTCTAATTGTGGATATAAAAACAAAGATGTTAAAAATCTTAGTATTCGTGAGTGGATTTGTCCAGAGTGTGGGGTTCATCATGATAGAGATATCAATGCATCAATTAATATTTTGAATGAGGGATTACGACTTATAGAAGTGTAAATATATAATTATAACCGTGGGACACATGGGGATAGCCTATTGTCTGGTTGTAAGACTCTTTTAACATAGTATTAAAAGAGCGAACCGTTGGGTAGGAACTTCAATGACTTATAAGTCATGAGAGGATGTCAGAGGGGATAGATATTTATATTATGGGTAATTTAGAGAAACAATACTTATCAGATACGAGTGTTTTTGATAGGTCGCTGTATGAGAGTTATGAGCCTGATACAAAATTTGATGGTTCAAATAATGCAGTGTTGCGTATTATCCGAGGACCATTAGCAGAGTGGGATAAGTTAAATCGTAATGGTAGGTTATATTCTGAGAAGTTGTGGGATAGGGTGTTAGAAACACCGTATGTTAAAGAACAGCTCATGTATAATACACTTTTTGGTGAGGCTAATCACCCAGTAGATAGAATGGAAGTAGATTTTGAGAGGGTTTCTCATAGAATTGCTAAGATGTGGAAAGTGCCACAATCAAATCAAATTTATGGTGAGATTCATATCTTGGATACTCCTTTTGGTCGGATTATCAATACATTGTATGAAGCTGGTGGTGTTATTGGATATTCATCAAGGGCTGGTGGTGCTTTACATCAACGTAAGGATTATATTGAAGTAGATGAAAATCAATATAATTTTGTTACATTTGATGCTGTTCCATTCCCGTCTGTACAATCTGCTAGACCTAGTGATTTTGTAACAGAGGGTGCTGAAATTCAAAAACACGCTTTAACAAAAGATGTTCATAATGCTCTTTTTAAGATTATTAAAGAGTGTGATGAAAAAGACTTTAATAATATTAAGTCTTTTATAAATAGCATTGAGGGTTATGATTTAACACCTGAAAAGTTATTACTTGAAAGTGTTGAAAATATAACTTTTAATAATGGTGATGAAGAAGTTATTGTCCGAGACACTATTGAGGACAATAAGGAAGAATCGCTTGTAGATACTTTACAAAGTACTTTACAGTCAGTTAAGGCTCAAAAACAATCTTTAGAGAAAGAGAATAGAGGTTTAAAAGATAGCTTAAATAATGCTTTAAATAAAATCTCAACTGTTCTACAGGATGCTAAAGATAAAGAGGTTGCAACACAAGATGAGATTTCAAATCTAAAAGACACTATTGCAAGAAAAGAAGTTAAAATCAATGAGTTGCAAGAAGAGATTGATATGTTACAAGATGAGCTTGATGGTTTACAAACTGTCGAGGAGGCTTGTAAGGCTTTGAAGTATCAAAACTCTACTTTACTTAAAGAGGGTGTAGAGGATAACAATAGGGAATTAGAATCGAAGTTATCTGTTAAAGAGGAAGAAAACAAATCTTTGTTGAAAGATAATAAAAATCTTTCAAAAGAAAAAGAAGAGTTACATTCTGAATTAAAAGAGGCTTATGGTGAGATTGCTGATACTGTTAAAGATATTAATAGTAAGGATGCTATTATTAAGGCACAACAAGATACTATTAATTCTTTAAAGAGTGATGTTAAGTCTACACAAGAAGAATTAGATAAGGTAGATGAAGATTATCAAAGTGCTTTAGATAGACGTGATAATCAAATTGAGCAGTATGAGGAAAGAATTAAAGAGTTAGAAGATAAGATTAGGGAATTGAGTTCAGAGGTAGAAGATATCGATGAGTCATATTCAAAATCAAAATCATACACTAAATCTTTAAAAAATGACTTAATTTCAGTTATTGCTGGTAATTATGGTTTAACAAATGAAAGTGTTAAAGCTAAGTTACCTGTAGGGTTTGGTAAGTCAGAAATTTATACTGTGTGTGAATCGATGAGTCGCAATAGTAGTAAAAATTTAATAAGCAATTCTATTGTAGATACTCAAATTGTTAATGAATCAACTAAAAACAGGGTTACTGATATTCATTCTAACAATAGGGGTAGTAGATTAAGTGAAATAATCTCTACAAATAGAAGAGGTTAGAGTGATATATTAGTTTTTAGTTGATAGTCTATATGTTAAATAAAAATTTTATGGGGAAAGTTATTAATGAAAACTAATATTTACGAACAATATCGTCCATTATTGGAATCTTGGAAAGGTTATACTGATGTTGTAAAACAGCACGTAGATGGCTATTCTGATGTAGAAGCTACACAACTATCTATGTTGCTTGAAAATACTAAATCTGAATTGGAAATGACAAAAGGTCGCATGATGAATGGTACAGCTATTCATGAAGGCACTGATATTTCTATGGTTAATACATTTACATCTAATGTATTTGATATTATCACAGCTGTCATGCCAAATTTGATTGCGAATGATATCGTCAGTGTTCAACCTCTTGACCGTAGGAATGGACAAGTATTCTTCTTGAAATTCACTTATGGTAATAATAAAGGTGCTATTAAAGCTGGTACTGATATGATTTCTTCTCAACGTGGTTTCGTTGGTGGTGATTATAGTGGTGAACACGTAAGTGGTGAATCATTGACAATCACTTCTAATGCAGTATCTCAAAAAGTATTGCATACTCCAATTAAACCTGGTACATTCCGTTTGACTTCACCTGATAAAATCGGCGATGAATTATTGGATGTTCCTAATGCAGATGGTATCACAGGTACTATTACAGATACTGCACCTACTGGTTTGGGTGCTGGTACTGTAAACTATGTTACTGGTGAAATTACATTGACTGGTGTAACAGTTGCACATCTAGAAGCTGATTTTGACTATGACCAAAATAGTTTCGATGCTCCTGTAGACCAAGTTGATGTACGTGTGGTTTCTGAGCCTGTAGTTGCTCGTCCACGTAAATTAAAATCCGTATATATGTTCGATAAAACTTGTGCATAATAGTTTTCATTTATGCAATGTCGCCTTATCATAGAAATATGGTGAGTGATAACTCTACGAATTGCTGGAAGTTCCTAAAGTATAACACACTACAACGTAACTCGAAAGGGTAAGCGTGAAAGTTGCGAAAGCAGAAAAAAGTTGTTATAATACCCTATGATGAAATAAAAGGTATTTTAGTATTATACTAAAATATTTCTAAGGGGGATAATAAGAATGGATAATCAGCAGTCAGTGGTTACATATATTGAATGTCCTTATTGTGGTAAGAAATTAAAATTTTTAAATGCAACTCATCTTAAACGTCATGGCAAAACAGTTAGTGATGTTAAATCAGAGTTTCCAAATCAATCTTTAGCCTCTCAGTCTTATAGAGATAGGCAGAGAGAAGATACAAGAGATAGGTGGGAAGAGGAAGGTTATAGAGATAGAGTTTCTGCTACATTAAAAATTACACAAAATAGGGAAGATATAAAAGAGAAAATAGCTAATGGGAATAGAGTTAAATGGTCTAATGAAGATTATAAAAGGAGGGTATCTAAGAAGATAAGAGATACTCAAAATAGACCAGATAAGAAATTACATATGTCTAAGTTATCTTCAATGGCTTTAACAGATGGAACTATAGGTGATATATGGAAGCATGTTACTTATGGTGATAAAGTGTTGTGTTTGAGGAGTTCATTAGAGTTAAAGACTTTTAATTACTTAGTTGAATTAAATATTCCTTTTGAGTATGAAAGTATTAGATATGAGTATAAGATTGATGGTTTTAGTTTATTTCATGTAATTGATTTTTATTTATCTCAATATAATTTAATTATAGAGGTTAAACCTAAGTATAAATTTAAAGAAGGGTTTATTAAAAATCACAATGAAGAGTATCGAAAAATCATCGCAAAACGTGATGGTGGTATTGCTCTCGGGTATAACTATATTTTCATAACAGAGGATAATTTAGACAGTAAAGACTCTTTTTATAAAGCTATTAGTAAGTATATGTAGTCAAAGATTCAACGACTAACCCAGACATGGGTGTAGGTTATTATGAAAGATAGCCGAAGTGTAGAGTACCTAAGTTACAATAGGTAATATGGTAAAGATATAGTCTGTTCTCATGTGAAAGCATGAGTTTTGAATTGTTAAACTTTCATTAAATACAATTCAATTTGATACAATTAGGTTGCATACGATTTAAAAATGTCATTCGGCTTAGATATGGATACAGTTATCCTAAAAGCTACGAGTGGTGAAATTGGTTACGAAATTGACAATGAGATTAACGTAGATAATGCTATTATGTTGTTAGTAGCTTAAATAATACATAGTCTCCGTACATAGTGATATGTGCGAAAAATAATCTATTTAATTGCTGGAAAGTCCTAAAGCTAACTAAACTACAACGTAATCATGAAATATGGGTAAGCGTGAGAGTTGCTAAAGCAGAAAAAATTAGTTAGATGACATAAGGTGAAATAAAAGCTATAATATGATATAATTATAGTCCTAAGTGTTGTAATAATGGATAATCAGCCGCTAAGTCCTTAATAGGGAAAAGTTCAACGACTATCCGAAAGCAACAAAAGTTGTGAGTAGATAATGAGAATTATCAAAAGGAGTACGGCTCTAGTGAGTGGGTGAGAATCCCTTAAATGGAAATGGTAGATGTGTACAAAGGATGGTTTAAAATTACATATAGAATGTCCTATATGTCATAAGAAGTATAAGATGATATCAAATAATCATCTTGTTAAAAAACATAATATTACATTAGAAGAGTTTAGAGATATCTATAAAGGTTATCCTACAGAGAGTGAGTATTTACAAAAGGTTAGAGTGGATGTTGGATTAGCAATAGGCTCTAAAGAGAGTGTTAAGTCTTTTAGAAGTGCTAAAGCTAAGAGACAGCATGAGAGTGGAAATCTCAATCCGTCTAAAACACTTAATTATTTGTGGGAAAATAAAAAAAGATTGGATGCGTGAAAGACAGCATATAGGTAATAGTACTGAAGCTGAGTTTAAACGTAAATCAGAAGTTTCTAGACGTTTATGGTCTTGTCCTGAGTGGGTTAATTCTCGTAGGGATAGGAATGTGAGATGTGAATTAAATGGTTATGTTTTATATGTTAGAAGTTCTTATGAAAAGGTAGCTTGCCAGTTCTTAGATTCTTTGGGTGTTAAATTTGAGTATGAAACAAAAGTATTCAAATATTACTATGATGGAAGATTTAGAAATTATATTGTTGATTTATATCTTCCTTTACATGATGTTTATTTAGAGGTAAAACCTAAAGACCTAGAATCAGATGATAAAAATAAAGCTAAAATACAGTCTGTAATTGATAGTGGTAATATAATTACTTATGTTGATGAGGATTGGATATGTTCTATAGATGATTTTAAACATCATTTGAGTAAGTACATAAAGATATAGTCTGCTCTATGGTGAAAGTCATAGAAGGGTATAATGGAAACGATTATACTCGTAACAAAAGGTATGCAAGACCTTTTAAAAATTGCTGGTAGCCAATCTACTTGGAATAAACTTCCTGAGTATAAAGGTCAAGACGTTAAAACACATGAAGCTACATTGTTTAATGCTATCAATGATGCGTCCAATACAATTCTTGGTAACACTAAACGCTATGAAGCTACATTTATTATCTGTGGTAAAAATGCCGCTACATACATTGAATCCTTGAACACAAATATCGGTCAAGTACGTGAAATCTTCAAACGTGTGTCTACAAATGGTATCGTTGGTGGTCCACACTTGGTAGGTATCTTGGATGAAAAATATAAAGTATATAAAAATCCATACTACCCTGATAATGAAATCTTGGTAGGTGCTAAGGGTGAACATATTAATGTTGCTTAATGATAAACATTTTGCCCTTGTAAAACCCTGTGAATTGCTGGGACGTGCTAAAGACTGTTATACCAAAGTGTAAAAATTAACAGTATGAGTTGTGGGTTAGCACTCCACAACGATGAAATGTACAATCAGCAGCCTTATATATTTAAAGATAGAATATATGGGGTTCATCGACTATCGAAAACAGAGATGTAAAGTAAGACTGGTAACTCGGTCAAGGTTATTATAGGTTACATCTTTTAAGTGAGTAGAGTAGGAATTAAAGTTCCGAAGTGCAGGGAGTTATTACTGATAACCTAAAGGTAATAACTATGATATAGTCAGTGCTAACAAGAAATATGTTAGTTATTTAATTTAATAGTCAGTTAAAATGTTAGGAAATGTTCATTGAAGCTGGCTATATTTATGCTCCATACTTGCCTTTATTCGCAAGTCAATTATTGGTTGATGCAGACTTCAAAGCACAACGTGGGTTCTGTACACTATACGCCAAAAAAGCAGTAAATAAATATATGTATCATCGTTTGACTTTGGTAGATAACAAACAAGTAGCCGCTAACTAATTAAGGTTAAAATAGCTACATAATATTCAGTAATATGTATTGAATATACTTTACAAAACTAAATAATATATCCAATTAATAGAGATGAGTTTTATACTCATCTCTATTTTTATTTGAATATCTTTGTGTTTATGTTGTATAATTTAAATGTACATAGATGTAAGATATTGTAAAATAATGTAAGGTTAGTTGGAGGGTATATTGATAGTGAAAGATATTTTAGCTAAAGATGGTATATTGTGTGGTATTCCTAGTGATAGGAGTTGTAATTTGATTGTATTGTTCTCTGGTGGATTTGATTCTACTGCATTATTACATATGGCAGTTAATACTAAGAAGAAATATAATACTATAAAAACAGTATATGCTTTGTATGTTAAAAGTAATCTATTAGATGAAGGGAAAGTTAAGTTAGAGGAAAATCATGTAAAAAAGTTTATTTCTTATATTAATCAAGATGAGGAGATTGTAAAGTTAGTTACTTATGAGAGTTCATTTAGTGATTTAGAAGAGTATGCTTATAGTGAAAATTCATATGACTTAATATTTATTAATGCTATTAATTCAGTAGTACATATGATGGGTGGTGCTGATGTTAATATAGTATTGAATGGCTCATTAGATGGAGATTCAAGGGTATATCATCTACCATATTATAAAAGTATGGTTGAAGGCTTCAATAAAGAGTATAGGGGTGTAGATGTGGTTATGATGTTCCCACTTATGCAGATTAATAAACCTAGAATTATAGATTATTTACTCAACAACAATTTATATCAGTATTGTACTTGTTGTGAGAGTCCTAATAGTGATGTCTTTTGTAATAGTTGTAAGGAGCATTTAAGGGCTTTATATGAATTATTACTTATCTATGATGTGTATGGTGATATTGAGCCTAAAGATGGAAATGAAGAGTTTGTTCGTGGTGAAATAAATAGGATACATGGGGTTGAGTCTGATGAGTGATACTAACGATAAAAGACACTTATGGGGTGGTAAGGGTAAAAGAACATATAATAATGGTGTGATAGCTAAAAGATATTTTGAAGGTGAGCAACCTGAAGGATTTGTACTTGGAATGTTACCACGTACTGATGAGCAAAAGGCTAAAAGTAATGCTAAGAGGGTTAAAACTACAATAGAGAAGTACGGTGTTTCTAATGTAGCACAGTCTAAAGATGTGTATGAAAAGATGTTAGAGACAAATCTTAAAAAGTATGGTGTTGAGCATCCACAGACTCTTGAATCTCAAAAAGAAAAGGTAAAGAAAACAAATCTAGAGAGATATGGTACTACTAATGGTAAGGTGTTAAAACCAAAAGTAGATAAGCCTAAAAAAGAGAAAAAAGTAAAATTACCTAAAGTTAAAGATACTCGTAAAGGACATTACTATAATAATAGTATCATCACTAGAAAAATTAAAGAGGGTGATGTTATACCTGATGGGTTTGTTAGAGGAATGTTATTAAGTGATGAACTTAAAAAGAATAGGTCAGCTAAGGCTAAAGAGACATTTCTCAAAAAATATGGTGTAGATAACCCTGCTAAGTCTAAAGAGGTACTAGTTAAGATACAGAAAACAAATTTAGATAGGTATGGTGTTGAATGTTCTGCACAATCAGAAGTTGTTAAAGAAAAGATAAAAGCTACAAATCTTAAAAAATACGGTGTTGAGTATTCTTTTCAAGCAGAGGAAGTTAAGGATAAAATCAAAGCTACAAGTCTAGAGAGGTATGGTGTAGAAAATCCATCTAAGTCAGAAGTTATTAAGAGTAAGATTGTTGAATCTAATCGTAAGAATTTAGGTGTAGATTATCCTATGCAGTCTAAGGATGTGATGGATAAGTCTAGGGCAACTTCTTTTGAAAAGTATGGAACTGAGTATCCTAATCAGTCAGAAATTGTTAAATCTAAGATTGACGCTAGTACTTTAGAGCATTATGGTGTTAATCGTGCTTGTAAGTTAGATGAATTTAAGCAAAAAATCGTAGATACTAATAGAGAACGGTATGGTGTAGATTATACTTGTTTAATATATAGTGGTAAGTTAAAGGGTAATGACAGTAGTTACAACCGTTCTTTTGCTGAGTTATTAGATATTAATAACATTACATATGAGAGAGAGTTTTTATTACAAAAATATTCCTATGATTTTAAAGTAGGGAATACTTTGATTGAGATAGACCCCACTGCTACTCATAATACTTATTTCAGCCCTTATGGTGATAATAGAATTGATGTTAATTATCATAGAGATAAGACTAAGTTAGCTAAAGATAATGGATATAGTGTAATTCATATATTTGAATGGGATGATATTAATAAAGTTATGCAATTATTGAAAAATAGGGTTACTGTATATGCTAGAAAATGTGAAGTAAGGATGGTTAGTGATGTAGATACTGGTAATTACTTAGATACATACCATTTACAGGGTACTTGTAGAGGACAGAAAATTAGATTAGGTCTATATTATGATAATCAATTAGTATCATTAATGACTTTTGGTAAATCACGTTTTAATAAAAATTGTGAATATGAATTATTGAGATATTGTGCTAGTTACAATGTAGTAGGTGGTGCTGAGAAGTTATTTAAGTACTTTGTAGATAATTATAAACCTAGCAGCATTGTGTCATATTGTGATACATCAAAATTTAGTGGTAAGGTGTATGATACTTTGAGTTTTGAGTTTATTAAGACAAACAAACCTAGAAAGCATTGGTATAGTATGAAAGAGAAACGTCATATTACTGATGGATTATTATTAAGTCAGGGATATGATAGATTATTTAAAGAGAATCATGGTAAAGGCACTTCTAATGAAGAGTTAATTCTTAGTAGAGGGTATTTACCTGTATATGATTGTGGTCAATCAACTTATATTTGGAGAAGTGATAATGTCTAGTAGGGTTAAAAAGAAATATTATCATAATGGCATTGTTAATAAAATGTATGAGGAGGGTAAACAGCCAGATGGTTTTGTACTAGGAATGTTACCACGTACAAAAGAAAAACAAGATGCTATTAATAAAAAGAGAGAAGAGACTACATTAAAGAAGTATGGTGTTTCTCATGTGTCGCATTTAAGTGATGTTAAGTCTAAAAAGAAAAAGTCTTTACTAGAGCATTATGGGGTAGATAATCCATCTAAGTCTAAGGAGATACAAAATAAGAAAAGAGATATCTTTATTAAGAAGTATGGTGTAGATAACCCTATGAAGTCTGAAGAGATTAAACAGAAGTTTAGGGATAACTATAACACTAAATATGGTGTAGATAATCCTTTTCAATTAGATGTTGTTAAAGATAAAATCAAAGATACTAGTAGGGAAAATTTAGGTGTAGATTATCCTACTCAATGTCAAGAGGTTAGAGATAAGGTTAGGAATACCTTTATGGAACGATATGGTGTACCGTATACATTTATGTTGTCTAAAGAGTGGATAGAGGCTAATGATAGTAAACCTAACAGAGATTTTGCTGAGTTGTTAGATACTAACAATATTAAGTATGAACGTGAGTTTAGGTGTGGTAAGTATTCATATGATTTTAAAATAGGGAATACACTTATAGAGATAAACCCTACAGCTACACACAATACTCATTTTAGTCCTTATGGTGATAATAGAATTGATTCAAATTATCACAGAGATAAATCTAAGTTAGCTAATGATAATGATTATAGTGTAATACATATATTTGACTGGGATGATAAGAATAAGATTATCAATCTTCTTAGAGATAGGGATATAGTATATGCTAGAAAATGTGATATAAGATTAGTTGATAGTGTAGAGTGTAATCAATATCTTATGACATACCATTTACAGGGTAAGTGTAATAATCAAACAATTAGATTAGGGTTATATTATGATAATCAATTAGTATCATTAATGACTTTTGGTAAGCCTAGATATAACAGTAGGTATGAGTATGAGTTGTTGAGATACTGTGCTAGTCATAATGTAATAGGTGGTGCTGAGAAGTTATTTAAGTATTTTATTAATACCTATAAACCTAGCAGCATTGTGTCATATTGTGATACATCAAAATTTAGTGGTAAAGCCTATGACACTTTGGGGTTTAATAGGGTTAATGATAATAAACCATCTTGCCATTGGTATAGTGTAGAAGAAGATAAACATATAACTGATAATTTGTTGCGTATGCAAGGGTATGATAGACTTTTCAAAGAAAATCATGGTAAAGGGACTTCTAATGAAGAATTAATTCTAGCTAGGGGATATTTACCAGTATATGATTGTGGACAGTCTACTTATGTTTATATTAATAAAAAATAACAAATAAAATTAATGTGTACTATATATAGGAGTGGATATATTAATTTTAGAATTTGTAAAATAGTTTGGATATATTGATTTAGTTTTGTTAGTCGATATATGTTACTGAGGATGTATAGGATTCTATTGAAGTATTCTATATGTCCTTTATTTTACATTAGAGAAATAGGAGATATTGATGGGTTTAGAGTTATATAATACAACTAAAAACACAATTCGTATTCCTGAGTACAATTATAATGGCACATTGGTGTTTGCTCCTAATGAAGCAAAACCATTGGATAGTTTAGATAAGGTTGGTTTCTTCCGTCCTTATGCTAGGGCTGGTATTATTGTGAGGAATAGTGATGTTGACTTAGGTTTATCTCAACGTACTATTGATGACATTAAGCATGCTAAAGAGGAATTAAAAGGTCATGTTTCTAAAGTGGCTGATAGTGTTGTTGATAGTGTTAAGAATGTTTCAGATAAAACTAAAGATGCAGTTAAATCTGTAACTGATAATGCTGGTAAAATTGCTAGTGATGTTGTAGAAGATACAGTTAGTGATGTTACTGAAAAAGTAGAAAAAGTAAAAAAATTCACTGCTGATTTTCTTGATACTTTAACATTAAAAGAGTTGAAAGCTACTGCTAAAGAAGTAGGTGTAGATGCTGATAGTGTTAATAAAAAAGCAGACGTTAAGGAAATGATTTTATCTGCACAAAATAAAAAATAGATATATAGAGGGTGAGTAGTCATGAGTAGAATAGACGATAATTTACTTGTAGATAGTAGTTCATTTAGTAATGACTACATGGAATCACTTTCTAAAGAACGCAGAGATATTATTGAGGATTGTATGGTGGCTTTAGGTTATCCTGTAATCACTCTATATATTACTCAGCGTCAAATTGACAGGTTAATAGATTTTGCAACTCGTAGGTGTGAGAGTAAGGTATCGTTACCATATTTAGCAACTTTTAGTGTCGGAAATGGTGTTGTTGATGTTAGTGGTTATGATATGTTAGCTGTTAGACAGATATATAATGGAGTTGGCAGTGGGGTATCTACAGAAAATGCTAATTTAGTGGCAAACCCAGATAGTCCTAATAGTGGTTGTAATATTTCAATGAGTAATTGTGATATTTGTAATCAATTATGCCAGTATCGTGGTATGCAGTCTTTAGCTGGCTCATATGGTACAAAAGGGATATATGATTATGTAGCATATGCTGGTGCTAAGTCAGAGTTAAATGTGCTAATGACTAATGATTGGTATTTAGACCCTACTGATAATAAGTTATATGTTGATGGTTTTAGTGGTGTTGTTACAGTAGAGTATGTGAAATCTAATAATTCTTTTGAGGATATAGCTAAGGATAACTTTTGGAGGCAGTGGATTCGTGATTATACACTTGCTATGGTTAAAATCACTGAGGGACGTATTCGTTCTAAGTATAAGATTAGTAGTGGTGTGTTTGAGATTGAGTCTGATGAGTTGATAAGTGAAGGTAACAATGATAAACAGGAATTAGAGCAACGATTGGAAGATGGTGGCTTTGGTTATTGGAATATCATGAGAGGTTAGTTATATTCTTAGGAAGGTAGTATTAATGAAGTTTACAAATTGCCCTTTTGGTGATAATACTCCAACACTTATTGGTGGTGTAGGTGGAGGACAGCAAGTTAGGTGGTTGTACTCCGAGTTTGACCATTTTTTAAATGTGTGGGGTAAAAATAATGGTGTTAATGTTACTTTCAATCTAAGGTCTAAAGATGATATTGATGCTAAATTAGATATGCTACATCAATATGTTTTAAATGGTTCTTTGTCAAAAGAAGATTTGTGTGAGTTAGAGGAAAGGTTAAGGACATATAGTAACCTTTCAAGTGGTGGTAATGGTAGTCATACTCATTCTGCTATAGTTTCTGAGGCACATAAAAAGGGTGAGAAATATACAACTTATCAAGATGGTAAGTTGGTAGAGAAAGTTGGTAGGGGTAAGCGTAAGCATATTACTCAGGCTCAACTTAAAGCCTTAGCTGAGGCTAGGAAAAAGGCTCATTCAGATGAGGCTCGTGCTAAAAGAAGAAAATCTATTCAAGCAAGGCGAGATGCCAAGATTTTAGATATTTAACATTATACATAAAATTAGTTATACAAAATAAATTTTTGATTTTAGGGGGATACCTTATAAATGAGGCAAGTAAGAAAATTAAGCAATTTGATTGCTGATGAGTTGGAAATGCAGGGTATGAAGTCTGGTTCTGCTTTGTTTGAATCAACAGTTTCTAGCATTGTTAAAAGTGTTAATGAAGCATTGAAAGATGCTGACCGTAAAGATGCTGGTAATACTGATGTTTTTGAAGAAGTAGAAGAGGGTTCTTTCTACTTTGCTACTGACGATACAGTTCTAGGTGACTATGAGGTTAATCAAGATGAAATTGTAGAGTTGGTTACGAATGGTGAACCTTGCATTGTTAATATTTATGATGTTGATGGTGAGTTGCGTGAAGATGGTGTAGAAGTACCTGCCGAGGCTTTTGTAGCATTTGTTGAAGATGCTGATGAAGTTGTGGTAGAGGATGCTGAAGAACTCTTTGATGAAGATGATGAAGAAATCGAAGAAGGTGCTAAAATCTCTTTCAAGGGTGGTAAAAAACGTAAAATCAACGCTAAAAAAGCAAAACTTCTTTTGAAATCTAAACAAAAAGGTGAGAAGTGGAAAGTTCAAGGCGATAAATTGGTTCGTAGGTCTGCCGCAGAAATCAAAGCATCTAAGAAAAATATTAAGAAAGCTAAAAAAGGTAAAGCTAAAGCTAAGAAAAACCGCAAAAAAGCCATGAAGGCAAATGAATGTGTTGTTGTAGAGGGTTTTGATATTTCTGCAAATGGCACAATCTTCCATGTAGAAGATGGTGATATCTTAACATATGAAGATGGTTTCTTGACTGTAACACGTGATGGTGTAGAAGTATTCTCTAATTTGACAGTTTCTGAATCTTTCATTTCTCGTTGCATTTCTGAGGGTGTTGTTGAAGATGATGACACTGAAGAATTGGATGAATCTAAAAAATCTAAATGTGTTAAAGAAGATTCTGAGGAAGAAGATTCTGAGGAAGAAGATTCTGAGGAAGATATTGATGAAGATGATGATTCCGATGAGGATGATGAAGAAGATTCCGATGAGGAAGAAGATTCTGATGAAGATGAAGTTTCTGAATCTATGTTGACTTGGAAAGTTGGTAAAGGTTATTGCTTAGTGTCAGAGGGTAGGGAATTACAAATGGGTAATCGTATCCGTGCTAGGGCAATGCTTTTAAATGAAGGTTTTGAAGTTAAATCTTCTGACTTAGATAAAGCAGCTAGTGGTAAAGTTGTAGTTCTTTAGTAGAGGTGTCTTAGAATGGGTAAATTGTATTTGAGTGATACATTAAATCTCATTCTATCAGATGATTATAACGTAGAAGATAGTGATATTAAAAGGCTATCTTCTACTTTTTATAATTTAGGTATTTCTGATAATAATGAGTTATATGGGATTCTATTTATGATTTATTCCATAGCTAAATCTGATATTACATTACCTGTTTCGGTTGGTTTATTTAGAGATATATGGGATTCTAATGGTGGTGTCAGTTTAGATTTTGTGTCAACATTAGCTAATTTTGTCAAGGGTGGTTTTATTAAGTTAAGTAAACAAAAACTAGATGGTGGTCTTAGTGGTAATATCACAGGTGATGAGAGTCTAGAAAGTATTATTGTGTTTGTTAATGGTACTGATTTACTTAATAGTTGTGTTCAAGTTTTCAAGGATTTTATAAAATCTAAAGAAGTTTCAATACAAGAGGGTGTTGGTGTTAATGAAGTGCCGTCTTTTGTTAAAACTTATATTAAGAGATTATATGATGTTTTAGATGATTTGAGTGTTTATGTTGAGTTGGAATCTTTTTCTGATGAAGATTCAGTTAGAAGGGTTAATTTAAATATTAATAACACTTCTAAATATGACATTAGTGATAGTGCTATTGAAAAGTTAGCTAAGTCTTTTATTAAGAATGGTGAGAGACGTGTTGTTGATGTAGAGTGCTATAAGGATAGTAGTAGAACTTTGTTCTTAGGTATTGATTTTAGGAAAGATACAAAAGATTTTAATTTCTCATGTGCAGATATTTTTAATTTCATTGAGGATTTAGAAGTTAATCATGTGAGGTAATGTATAGAGTGGTGGGTGTATATGGAAATTATAAATCGTGGTGGAACTAATATATTAAAGGCTATACAACAAGGTGCTAAAGAAGTTAGTAAGAGAAATGGTATAGCTGATATGCATCTTGTTGATGATAGTACTGTTCAGTCTAAGGTTGAAGAGGCTTTTGGTTCTATACCCAATTCTAGTCATACATCTGGTGGACAGGAAGTTTTTACAAACTATAATTCTGTTGCTAAGGTAAGTTCAAATATAGCTAAAAATGTATCTTTTGAGGATAAATTAGTCTTGAAGTTACAGAAATGTATAGAGACTCTTGCTGATACTGGTGAGTACTATAATGCTGTTGATGCCTTATTCACTTTATATACTATGGATTCTCTGACAGATGGTGTTGTTGATAGTATCACAAGAAGAGATTTAAAAGAGATAAAGAGTATTGTATCTGAGTTTAAAGAGATGGTAGACTCTTTATAAGTTTTGATAGTATGGTATAATATATGTTATTATGTCATATTATTTATAAAGAGGTTATATTATGAATCATAGCACAAAAGAATGTTTGTATCATATTATTAATAGACAAGATGAGATACTAATAGTAGATGTGTCTAATTATCTATATAGATATGTTTGGGCATACAGAGATTTGAGTATTGATATTAATGGTAGTAATGTTCAAATAGGGCATATTTATGGGTTTCTTAGATTTGTTACTTCTTTGTATCGTACTTTCAATAACCCGTCTATTATATTAGCATTAGATGGGTGTGATTTAAGTCGAAGAGAGATAAATTCTAATTATAAATCTAATAGGGAAAAGTCAAGTGATGTTAAATCGTTGATAAAATCTACTACTGACGATATTTTATCAATGCTTAGATTATTGCCTAGTGTTTATAGTTGTTATGATAGTTCTTTTGAGGCAGATGATTGTATAGGTTCTATAGCTAATTCTGTATCGTCTTTGTGTTGTAAGAATAAAATTAATAAGAATGTATACATAATGTCTAATGATAAGGATATGTATCAGTTAGTTAGGGATAATGCATATGCTAAAGTTAATATTATTAGGAAATTAGTTAGTGGTAGATGTTGGAGAGATAAGTCTGAGATTGTTAATGAAGAAGTTGTGAGAGATACTTTTAATGGTGTATCTCCTACAGATTTAGTAAAGTTTCGTTCAATCGTAGGGGATAGCTCTGATAATCTTAAAGGATATTACAGGTTTTTAAAGAGTAAAGCTAGTGATATTGCTACTAATTTTGAGTATAGTTTACAGGATAATAGATTGGTTCAAAAAGATGGTTCGCTAGTTTGTAAAGATATACTTGAAAAGTATTTACCTATTATTAATAGCAATTTTCACATTTTTGAAAGCAATTACAAAATTATGAAAATCAAGGATTTTGATTATGAAATATCACCTATTTCAAGTAATTGTTCATGTGAGGATATTAATAATAGTTTGTCTTTGATTAAATTATATCGTTTGAATGAATTTTTTAATTTTTGTAAATTTATATCACCATATAGGGATATTATAGTTAATTCTTAGTTATGTATTATGTGTATATATTAGAATGTAATGATGGTACATTATATACAGGATATACAAGCAATGTTGAGAATAGAGTCAAACAGCATAACAAAGGTATAGGTGCTAAATATACTAGAGGGAGAGTTCCTTGTCGGTTAGTATATGTTGAAGAATTTCAAACAAAGAGTGGTGCTATGAGCAGGGAATGGTACATAAAACATAAGATTAATAGAGATGGTAAGTTGAAGTTAATATATGATTATAATAATTAAATTTTAGGTATTTATAATGTTTTCACTAAATTATTATAGTCATGGTTAGGTAGTGTGTATGGAGAATTTGGTAGTTTTTTTAGCAAGTATCCCTTTTATTTTGGGGATTTGTGTTGCTGTATTTGCGTATTGTATATTCTGTATGGTTAGTGCTTTATGGAAGCATTTTAAAAAATAGAGTTATATTAAGAGTGTATAAATATTTTATATTTATACACTCTTTTTTTATGTAAAAATTTAGGTAGATATGTTAAAATTTATTATGTGTAGGTATATGTTTAGATAGTGAGGAGATTGATATGTTAGAATTATCAAATATCGTTTATGTTGCTCACCCTTATAGTGGTTTACAGAAAAATTATGATAAAGTGTCAGTTATTATGAGTACGTTATGTAATAAATTCCCTAATATTACATTTATCTCACCTATTCATGCTTATGGGTTTATGTATGAGAGTGTAGATTATAATAAGGGAATAGAAATGTGTTTTAAGTTGTTGGAGTTATGTGATACTGTACTATTATGTGGTGAGTGGGTTGATTCAAAGGGGTGTTGTATGGAGAAACAGTATGCAGAGTTACATGGTAAGAAAGTAGAGGTTCTATAGATGGGTATTTCTGATATTATAGAGAGTCTTGATAGTAAAGCAGATTTAGAGAGTAGGAATATTAGATTTGTTAAGAAAGGTCAGTATAAAGAAGTATCTGATGGGTATCATACAATAGGTGATTTATACGAACATAGGACATATCTTTTTGCTATGATTTGTAAGCTGTATGTGCCTACAGTATATATGTGGAAAACTAAAAAACATGAAGATGGTACAATGTATGATGATATGTTTTTAGTTGGTATTGATTTACCTGAAGGTCAAATATCATATCATATCAATAATAGGTACTGGGATTTATTTGATGGTGTTGAAGAAATACCTAATGCACCTGAGTTTGATGGTTATACATCTGATGATGTTATCAATCGTATAGGGAGGTATATTAAGGATGGCTAAATTTGATGATATATTCAAATCTATGTGTGATGATATTTTGAGTAATGGTACTATTTCTGATGGTGAGGAAGTCAGACCTAAGTGGGAGGATGGGTCAGATGCTCACACTATTAAGAAGTTCGCAGTTGTTAATAGATATGATGTTGGTAAGGAGTTTCCGATACCTACTCAAAGACCTATAGCTTATAAGTCATGTGTGGAAGAGATGTTGTGGATATGGCAAAAACATTCTAATAATGTGAAAGACTTAAACACTCGGATATGGGATAGCTGGGCAGATAGTGATGGTACTATAGGTACTGCATATGGGTATCAGATAGGTAAGTTATCTACATATAGGATACATTCAGATGATATTGTGAGTGATATTAGTGATGTATTTGAGGATTTGTTTTATGATAGGGAATATAATTGTTTTTATAATAATGGTGGAAGTCATTATATTTCTTATGAATGTATTGAAGATAATGTATATGATGTTAAGATGAATCAGATTGATAAGGTGCTATTTGATTTAGTTCATACACCTTTCTCACGTAGGATTATTGCTCATATGTATAATTTTGATGAGTTGAGTACAATGAATTTATATCCTTGTGCTTATTCTTGTACATTTAATGTTACTTTAGATGATAAAGGTAATAAGGTGTTAAATCTTCTATTAAATCAGAGGAGTCAGGATATTCTAGCTGCTAATGCTTGGAATGTAGTACAGTATTCAGTATTATTACATATGGTGGCTCGTCATGTTAATATGAGGGTTGGTGAATTAGTTCATGTGATTGCTGATGCTCATATTTATGACAGGCACATTCCTATTATAAAAGAGTTAATTAGTAGGGAGACATATAAGGCACCTGAGTTTATTCTTAACAAAGATAAGAATAACTTCTATGATTTTACTGTTGATGATGTGTCATTTAAAGATTATAAACATGGTGAACAGATTAAAAATATACCTATTGCAGTTTAGTTATTTTAGGAGAGGTTGTGTTAAAATGAAAAAGGCATTACGTGTAATATTGTTATTGGTAGTACTTAATTCAAGTATTGCAAGATTGATTAATATATTCAAATGCTATATGAAGTGTTATAGAGAGGTTTGTTATGAAAGATAAAAAAGCTATTAAGAAGATTATGAATATTATAGAGAAAGTAGCAGTACATGATAATGATTGTGTATCATATTTTGATATGGATGATTTTAAAGTACAGAAGAGAATGAAGAGGAAAGAGATTGTACAGACTATTGATAGTGTGATAGATGTTCTTAATGATGATACTGGTACATACACAAAAGAGGATGCACTAGATTTACTTGTTAAGATAAGAAATAATACACTATAATATAGTTATTATAAGGTAATAAATAGGTACACTATATTGTATGAATATATGAGAGTATGATTGTATCATATAGGATAGATATAGTGTATCTTCATAATCACATACTAATAATAATAAAGATATAACTAATATAATAATTACTATATAACATATTATTAATACACTAGATATTAATAAATAAATTTCTTCTAACGAAGAAAAGTATTTATTTACTATGTGGAGGTAGTATAAAGATATTAGTAAAACTAATATAGTAAAACTAATATAGTAAAACTAATATAGTAAAACTAATATAGTAAAATTAATATAGTAAAATTAATATAAGTATAAAAAATAGGGTACAGGGATAATACTAACTGTATTTTATTAGAGAAAAGAAATAAACAAAAAGTGAGTATTCAAGAGAGATATAATAGAGGTTCTATATACTGTATTATACTAAAGAAGAGATATAGAGAGATACTATAAGTTCTATGTATTATAGTATTCATAAAAGGAAACATAGAAAGGATAAGAGAGAATTAATTTAGGTTCTATATACTAATTAAGTTCTAAAAGAAAAGATATAGGAAATATAAAAATAGGAATATAAAAATAGGAAATATAAAAATAGGAATATAAAATATAGGAAATATAAAAAAGAAGATAGGGGATATAGGATATGAAGAAGATACCAATCACTGAGGATAAATTAGAGATATATAGGAAATTAGAGGAGAATGATTTGTATGATGGATTGAGAGTAGGGATGATACGGAAATTGTTAGTAGGATTAGGGATTAGGGTGAGTGGTAGTACTGTAGCACATAGTGATGATTTACGAGTATTATTAAAGAATACAGTAAAGAGAGTGTTGTATCGAGAAGAGTTGTTGAAATTAGGGATAGATGGTCGAAGAGTCAATAAAGAGATTGATGAGAGGGTTCGTATGGACAAATCATAGATATTCTAGGTTATATAAATTAACAAAACTTTACAATATCATAGAGATATAGTAAGATATTGTATGAAAGAGATAGATATACTATAAAGGAGATATTTCTATGAAAGATATAATTATGATGTCAATTTATGGTAGACATAATAGATGTAATGTAAGTATGTATGATTCAAATACATATAAGGGATTGAAGAGTAGTGTTATAGAAGTAGATGCTAATTTGTATCGAGATTTGAGTGTAGAGTTTGGGTTGATACGAATGGCATTAGGGATGATACGTAGTGTAGAGACAGTTGCATTTAAGAATGTAGGAACGATGTTACAGTCTAAGAAGGTAACAGTCACTACTCATTATGAGGGATATTCTAGTGATATCACTATGTATATGTTGCAAGAGATATACTATGTTAATCAGGTTCATTATGATGATTATGTATTAGGTGTAGAGGTGTCATTAGATAGGTATAATCAATTTAGGGTTGCTATGGATACATCATATACAGCTATGTTGGAGTATATGAGGCATATATTACAAAGTGTGTTAGAGACATTAATGCGTGAGTATTTACATTTAGGTATAGAGTATGGTGATATTCAAAGTCATGTGTATCAAGATGTGGTATCTGTGTTGAGGTTACAATGTAAAGTGATGACAGAGAGTGTACCCTATGCTATTTTGTATCAAAGTGGGTTTGATGTGAGTGATACTGAACAGTCAATGTACTATGATGTAGATGGGATAGGTTCTATAGGTGTTACTATTGATGGGATACAATTTGTTACTAAGATACATGAGAGTTCCTATGATGATACGTTTGGTGATATTAAAGGTAGTGTAGCCACTACTATAAAGATGCAACTCTATCTAAAGATATTGTGTACTACTAAGAGTGTGTTAGAGACTATTTCATCTTATATGGGTAGAGAAGGTCGATATGTGAGAGGTGTGTATGGTATATGGGGCATTCATGTAGGTACTAAGTTAAGTATATTGCATAAGCAGATATTAGATAGTAATGATATGTTGGTGTTTTATAAAGATGGTGTACATCATAATTATTATGAAGTAGTAGATACCTATGGTATTGTACGTATACCTATAAAAGTATTTCAAAAGAGAGTGATGTTGAATACAGTGATACAATTACAATCTATAAAAGATACGGTATATGATTATGTAGATGGTATATTAGATACTTTATATAATTATTGATGAGTGGTTAATAGGGTATATGGTTATATAGGTTAATAAGGTATAGGGGTATGAAAGAAAAGGTTAGATTACAGGATGGTGGGTTATCCGTAGAGATAGAGTATGATTTTAGAATTGTTATTACTAGAAGTCAGTTTTCTGTAGTCAGTAGTAAGAGTAAAGCATCTAGGCAATTCTTAGAGAAGTCGATGGTAGGTTTTAATCTATGTCATTTGATGAGTGTAGGGCTTGATTTACATCGTGTAGATACGTTTAATGTATTTACAAATTCTGCACATAGGTATACACGAATACAGTATAGTGGGTATGTAGTCCATTTATATCGGTGGTTAGATGGTGTATTTGGTGATTATGTTCTAACTGTGTTTGTTGAGTTACAGGATATATCATTACAAGATGCTTATAAGAATTTCAATAAGGCCATGTCTATGCCAATATGTAATTATGAATATCAAAGAGATAGTATCATTATTAAATCACTTTATTTCACTGTTATTAAAGATGTGTATGAGTGGTTGTCTTATTTCTTATTAGGTATCTATCTAACTGCAAGTGATATTGTTAGGGTTGATGGTAGTAAGAGTTCCATGTATTCATTGTGTAAGGATGTGTTGGTGTATAAGGTATTGTTAAGGTGTTTAGAAGATACATCATATTGTGTTGATACTAATAAGTATGTGGTAGTGTCCATACGAGATAGGGATGTGTTACCTAAAGATATTAGTAATATGGATATATTAAATGTATTAAGTATTATGGACTATTGTCAAAATGCTGTTAATAGTGTTGTTAATAGGGGTGTAGGTACTGTGGATTGTATGAGAACTGTTACGTTTCACACATTGTATAAGTCAAAGCCATATACAAGTTTTGATGTAGTAGAGTGTCCTATTACTGTATTTACATATAGGGTTATGTTAAATAATTGTATGGATGTGAGTGATTTTTACAATAGGGTTCATCAGTATTGGTGTAGTTTAGATACATTTAATTATTGAGGTTGGTAGGATGACTGAGTTTTACATAACAATCACTAAAGAGGAGAATAAGATAGTATTTTCTTTTAAGAAGGATTTTGTGTTTTTTCCATGTACAAGTGTTAGGTGGTTTGAAGTTGATTTGTCTGTGTATGTGGATATCTTATTTCAATATCGTGGTGATACTACATTTACTATTGAACGAAGTGGGTATACTTTTATATTCGATATGCATGGTGGTGTTAGGCGAGATGATGGGTATATTAAGATTACAATAATGTCCTATATACCAGAGAATGATATTAGGTTGTATGATGCCTCATATGGTGATATCAATCATTGTTGTAGAGTGATTAATGATACATTGTCTAGTGAGGATACTATTAATCATATGTTGAGTGTGGTTGTTGGACATGAGGTATCGTTACAACATACTATTACACTGGGAGCATTATCACATATTACATTACATATATTTTGTGATGTAAGGTTATTGGAAGGGTATGCATATTTTATATGTCGAGAGAATGAAGAGTTTGATATAGTTACGATGGTTTCTACGTGTCATAGGTTACGTAGTAATAGTATTAAACAATTAAATGCATTACCTGGTATAGTTGGCAGAGACTATCAATATTTTCTCTTAATACTAAGTTTATGTGTGATATTGATGTTAGTGAGGTTGTGGATACAGTAGGTGTTATGTTAAATAAGGGATATACCATATCTACAGATAAGGTTGTACATAGTATGTATAGTGGTAAAGCATTTGTCTACTAATATTCATTTATTTACGTTATTTACGTTGTGTTGCGATTTTATATGTTTAATGTATAAATTAATGTATAGTTATTAAAATTAGCACACAAGTTAATATAAGCGTTTTTATAAGGTATTTTTATAGTGTTGAGGTTTTGGTTTTTATGGTTAATATGATTATGTGTTTAGATGTGTGTAATGGGTTAGGTAGGGATAATGATTTATTGTATCGATTACCTAGTGATATGAAAATGTTTAGACAAAGGACATTAGGTATGATTGTTATTATGGGACGAAAGACTTTTGAAAGTTTACCTAAGGTATTACCACATCGTGAGCATTGGGTGATTACTAATCAAGAGGGATATATTGTACCTGATGGTGTTAAGGTATTTCATTCAAAAGAAGAGGTATTACAGGAATTAGGGGATAGGAGAGCCTTTGTAATAGGTGGTAGTTCTATTTATCATATGTTTTTAGACGTGTGTACTAATATCTATGTAACACGTGTCAATGATACTAAAAAGGCTGATACTGTGTTTGATTTTGATGAATCACAGTTTAGTCATAGTCAGATTGGTATGGGGTTAAAGGAGAAAGATGAGGTAAGTGGTAGATGGGTAAATTATACTTTTGATATGTATACAAGGAAAAAATTAAAATAATACTTTACAAAACATTACAACTTGTGGTATTGTGTAAGTAGAAAATATAGTGTTTATTTAAAAGGAGATTTTTCACTATGAATAAGAAAACAATGTTAACAGCTTTAATTATTTCATCTATGGCAATGAGTGTAGGTGCTGTAGATAATGTTGCTGGTACAGGTAATGGTATCGCTTATGGTAGTGGTAGTCATGCACCTAAAGTAGAAAATATTGCTATTGGTGGTAATGCATCTATCAGCTATTCCAATGGTAATAGTAATGCTACAGGTGATATTGTAGTTGGTAAAGATGCTAATATCAATAACTATGCTAGTCAAGGTGGTAGTGTTGCTATTGGTAAAAATGCTAAAGTAGAGAATATGGCAGGTGGTCAGGAGGCAAGTTTTGCTTTTGGACAAACTTCATATAGTGGTGGTATGTTTTCATCTTCACGTATTCCAGCAGACCCAACAAAGGTAGTAGGAAGTGTGGTTGTTGGTGATAATACGTTTGCTCGTACTGGTTCTACTATGGTTGGTTCACACAATTATAAAGGTGAGTTAGGTGATACTACAGTTGATACTGCCACTACTCGTAAAGATAATTTAGGTGTGTATGCTACTACTATTGGTGCTAATAGTTTTAGTAATGGTGCTTTTATTACTAATACTGGTACATATAACATTGTGTCTAGTGATTATAAAGGTGGTCGCTCAGATGATATGTTTGGTATCTCTATTAAGAATATGGGCGCTACTGTAAATGGTTCATTCAATAGTATTGAGTCTAAGACTGCTGATGGGTATGGTGCAGGTATTGCTAATACTGTAACAGGTGTTGCCAATCGTACTTTCAATACGAATGGTACTTTAGTGTATGGTGCAGGTAATGTGGTAACTAATTCGATTGGTTCATTAAGTGGATTCCCTACAAGTGGTGGTAATTCTGCTAAGGATTTTTCTAATAGATTACGTGATGGTGTAAGGAGTTCTCATGGTGCTGGTGCTACTATGGTTTTTGGTGGTGGTAATGTCGCTGATTATACAAAACGTACCTCTATTATTGGTGTTAATAATGTAGTGGCTGGTGATAGTACACATAGTAGTGAAGATAATTTTGTAGTTGGTTATCAAAATACAGGTGTTAGTTTGAATGGTACTACTGTTATTGGTTCTAATCGTTCTGTAGCTAATACCAATAATACTGTAATTATTGGTAATGTGGTAGATAGTACAGGTTCTATTACTGCAAGTAATGCTGTAGCTATTGGTACTGATACTAATGTTTTGTTTGATGGTGGTGTGGCTTTAGGTTCTAAATCATATTCTAATCGTAGTGCTAATGAAAATGGTGGGTATGATGTAGTTACTAAGATGTCATCTAGTGATACTTCTAGTGTATGGAAACCTACAGATAGTGCTGTTTCAGTAGGTAATGGTGTTGAAGTAACTCGTAGAATTACTTCTGTTGCCGCTGGTTTAGAAGATACAGATGCTGTTAATGTGGCTCAATTAAAGCGTGTTGTTGATATTGTTGGTGATAATTCATTACAAGAATCAAAATCTTACACTGATAAAGAAGTAGGTAAAGTAGGGGCATCATCTAATGCATTGGCAGGGTTAAAATTCCTAGATTATAACCCTAATGATAAGTGGTCTTTTGCCACAAGTTTAGGTCATTATCAAGGTTCTAGTGCAGTAGCTTTGGGTGTTGCATATCAACCTAATGCGAATGTCATGTTACATGGTGGTGTAGTGCTAGATGGAAAATCATCTTATAATATTGGTGCTAGTTTTAAAGTTGGTAATGGTGGCAATAAGGTTGTAGATACAAATGCCTATGGTATGATTAAAAAACTACAGGAAGATAATGAACAGTTGCGAAAAGAATTAGAAGATATTAAGTTCATGTTAAATAATAAGTAGTTGATTTTTTATATTGGTGAGGTATATACTTTTCGTATCTCACCAATATTTTTGTATGAGGAGATTTTGATTATGCATTATACAACTTTTGCTAGTACTTGTGATAATTTAGGTGTTGTTGCTCATATTACTGATTTTAACGATAAATCAGATGTTATCGAACAGATTAATCATTATAGATGGGATTCTCAAATTATTAAAGAGAGTGATGATGAGATTGTAGCACTCATATATTTAAGGGTTGGTATCGGTAAAAATTTTCAATCAATCTCTAAAAAACTTGGATGTATGGTACAGGTTAATCCTTATAGTGTGGTGTATGGGTTAGGTGCAGTTACAACCTATAAGGATGGTAATATCATTAATTATTATGATGATGTTGATGAGAGATATGAGTGGTGGCTCACATGGGGCGATAAGGATACACTTATGGGGTTTGGGTTTATTGACCTAGATGAGGGTGATAGTCCTTTTGCATTAATGGATAATGAGTTAATTGGTTATGAGTTTACAGATGAAGAAGTAGAGTTATTTACTGATAGACTTAATAGTGGATATAATTGTGGTTTTTGAGTTTGAGGTGTTATTAAATTGAATATCAATGTTACAGTAAGCAAGTCTGTGTTTAAAGTAGGTGTAGTTTTAAAGTGTTTGTGGATGTGTATAAAAACTTTACCTAAAAGTGGATACTATGGGTGGATGAAATGTATGTCAGAGTATTTGTGCTACAATGGTTTAATAGGTGGTAAAGATATGCTTTCTCTTATTGATGATTGTCATCAACATGGAAAATTAAATTACTATGAGTATAAAGATTTACGTAAGTTAGTTATTGAAAAATATTTATAGGTGTGAGATATGTATATAATCTGTAGATTTACTAATACTGAAGGAATAGAAAATTTTAATAAGGTTAATGCTGATAGAGGTATTTATATTCATTCAGATATGGTTGAATATAACCTAGATACTGGTGTTTATAGATGTAGTGGATTAAATGCCTATAATACTGTTGACACTTCGTCTGATGAAAGGTATGACTATTGGCTAGGTATGCCTAGATTTGTTAATAATAAAGTAAGATATGTTGCAACTATAAAATTTACAACAAAAAATTTAGGGATTGAAGAGCTTGAAAAGATATTTTCTCAGAAAATATCTCCAAAGACTAAGAGTCTTAAATATCCTAAACAAGATGTTTTTGCAAACCGTTATTTGAGAGTTGTTGGTGGTGATAATCCGAGTTATCCAGTATACGTTGTTTCAAAAGGCAGATATGAAAAGACTTTAGCAAAGACTGTTAGAGTTTTGAATAGGATGAATGTTCCTCATTTTGTTGTTGTTGAACCTGATGAAGTTGGTTTGTATAGAGAGTCATTCAATGCTCTTGGGTATACTTATAGTACTATACTTGAGCTAGATATGTCTTATAAAGACAATTATGCTACTCTTGATGATAGAGGTAATACTATTGGTAAAGGTCCTGGTGGTGCTAGGAACTTTTGCTGGGATGATTCTATTAAGAGAGGGTTTTCTTATCACTGGGTTTTAGATGATAATATTGAGTGGTTTAGGTATTTTACAGATAATTTTCAAAGAAAAACTCTTAGTGGTGTTTGTTTTAAAGCAGCTGAGGATTTTATCACTAGATTTAAGAATGTAGCAATGGGTTCTCTTAATTATAGTATGTTTTTAGATGCTAGAAATACTGCATATCCATATATAAAAAATACTAGAATGTATTCTATTATTTTCATTAGGAATGATATACCTTATAGGTGGAGAGGTAGGTATAATGAAGATACTATAATATCTTTGGATTGTTTGTCAGATGGTTGGTGTACTATTCAGATGTGTGCTTTTACTGCTGACAAGTTAGCTACACAACGTATAGGTGGTGGCAACTCATATATGTTTTATTTCAAAGAAGGTACTGATAATAAATCTCAAATGTTAGTTGATGTTTATCCTCAATATGCTCAAAAGGTTTTTAAGTTTAACAGAATACATCATTATGTTGACTATAGTATCTTTAATGGTAGGCTTGAATATAAAGATGATTTTGATATATCTAAGTTATCTAAGGTTGATAATTATGGTATGAAGATGGTAAAAATACCTAAAGAGTGGGATTACACTGAAAAAGATTCAAGGGAATACATAGAATCTCATATTGATGAGTGTGAAGTTGTTGATATGTTTGAAGGATTTAGTGTTTGATTTGTTTACATAACTTTACAATTTGATATATAGTGTGTTATAATAACCTTGTAAATATTACAAGGTTATTTTTTTTATGTGAGGTGCTATTATGTCAGATTCTAGACTTGGTTTTTACAAAATACTTGGTAACATTGATGGTAATGATACAATACTTATGTCTTTAGCAAAAGTAAAATATACTAAAGATGAAAATACATATTTAATGTTAAAGAAGGATACTTTATATGAGGAGTTGTTGTTTGATTTATCAGACTCATATGATGTTTTAGAAATTTCAGAGATTGAGTATTATGGTGATTTAGATAAAGAATTTAAATTAGAAGTTTCTAATTATTTTGGTTCTGCATCATCAACATATATTTCTATTGGTAGTGTACATAGAAGGTTAATTGGCAAATCTTTCGATGTTACCTTTAATAGTGGGTATCACAGTATATACTTTGAATTTTTAGATTATAATAATGTTAAAATTCATTATCGTAAATTACATTTAGATGTTAATTATGGAGATACTGAGATAGGTTTGGATGATTTAGAAATTATTTTAAGAGCCATTAGGTTATTTAACATGGGTATACGTAAAGAAGTTTCTAGTGATAGTATTAGAAGAGCTTTTCATAATGAGGGATAAAATGATTCATTATAGGAATGGTAATGCAGATATAACATTATATGATGATGGTACTAGGATTATTGAGACTGATGATAGTATTCTCAGATTAGATACGCCTCTTAACATTGATATAAGGGTATCTAAAAGATGTCCTTATGGATATAATGCTGACACAGGTGTTAGTGTTTGTAGTTTTTGTCATGAATCAGCTACTACAGATGGTGATGTGTGTGATTATGATAAATTGTTAGATGTTATCATGGCTGCTGATTTACCAAAAGGTACTGAGTTGGCAATAGGTGCAAATCAAATATCTGATGATTTTATAGAGTTTGTTAAGGATTTGTATAATCTAGGTTTTATAGTTAATGTAACTGTTAATGAGAGATATATTGCAGATGGTGGTGATAGGCATCTTAAAAAGGTTATGCAGTATATCAAGGGGTTAGGTATTAGTTTTCGTACATTAGATGGTAGTATGGGTTTACCTGAATGGATATCAGATTATAGTAATACTGTTGTTCATGTGATATGTGGTATTGATAGTCTTAGGGATGTGTGTAAGTTGCATAAAAAATATCGTAAAGTACTTGTTCTAGGTGAGAAAGATTTTGGGTTTAATGCTAATAAAGTAGACCTAACTTCTAATTCTCATATTGAATGGGATACACATATTATGAAATTGACTAAGTTGTTTGATATAGTTTCTTTTGATAATTTAGCTTTAGAGCAGTTACACATTAAAGATAAAATCTCTAAAGAGGAGTATCAGGCTTTTTATCAAGGTGAGCATTCAATGTATATTAATGCTGTTGATGAGTATTTTGCACCTAGTAGTAGAATAATGGATGTTATTAAGAAGTTTGATGAGATTAGTTTACGTGAATATTTTAAAATGAAGGAGAACATGATATGCGATTAGTTAGAAATGGTGTATTTGAGACAAATAGTTCTTCTGCCCATTCTTTGGCTTATAAGAATACAGTCTTGCGTGATTATGATTATAAACCAAGCAAAGATTTGTGTTTATCTATTAAGGAATTGAGGCTAACAGAAAAACCAAAGGAATATGAAATGTATTCATATATGCCGTTATATTTTGATGAGTATGGATGGGGGTTCGATATATTGACTTCCCCAGCAGAAAAGTTAAGTTATTTAATGTCATCTGTTTATCCGTATAAAACTTGGGGAATTGTTAAAGAAGACCAATTTTTCAAGCAAGTGATTCAATGGTTAAGTGAATTGGATATTGTGGTAGAATTGCCAGAGGAATATGGTGAATCTTCTGAAGTTGATGCCTATGTTGACCATCAATCTTGGAATGTCGTTACAAAGGATATGTTTCAAACAAAAGAAGATTTGTTGACATATCTATTTAATAACGACATTGTAATCTATATTGAAAATGATAATTCTGATGTCATGCAAAACTGGGTTGATACACCAAAAGAAGAAATTGATTATCGTCAAGCAATGTATTGGTGTGTTTCACAAAGTAAATGTGTAAGACGAAAATCTTGGGATGATGGTGTGTATTTGATTTATGATGTTGTAGAGGATGATGAAAATCATTATAGATTGGATTATTTATTGGTAGACAACAAAATTAAAACCAATTATAAACCGACTGAAGATGATAAAAATGCAAATGACTGGACAGTTGCTTTGGAGGTATCTAAATATGAAATTAATTCGTAATGGTGTGTTTGAAACAAATTCTAGTTCCGCACATTCTTTAGCTTATAAGAATGAAGATGTTTTACGAGGTGTTTATGAAAGTAATGGTGTTAAAGATTTTAAAGATGGTAGATATAGACTAACTGAAATACCTGAAAAGTATAAGAATTATGTATTACACCCTAGATTTGATGAGTATGGGTGGGGATTTGACATATTAGAAACACCTGATGAAAAATTAAGTTATATCTTAACTAATGAGTATGAAGATGTAAAATCTTTACAGAAGGTATATAATGGTAAGTTTTTTGTAACTATTGTTAAGTGGTTGCAAGAGTTTGGTATAAATGTTAGCATTAAAAAATTACAATTAGATGAGTGGGGATACGTTGATGGGTATATTGACCATGAGAGTAAATTTGTAATTCCAAAGGATATTTTTCATGATAAAGAGGATTTAATCACTTATCTGTTCAATGATGATATTGTTGTGTACATTGAGAATGATAATGAAGAGTGTATGCAGTGGCTAAAGAAGAGTAATAAAAAGTGATTAAATATGGAGGTTAAATTATGAAAGCGTTAGTGTTACTTAGGGGTTGTCCAGGAAGTGGTAAATCGACTCTTGTTAATGATTTAGGTTTGGGACAGTATACATTGTGTCCAGATAAACTTAGATTGATGTATGGTTCTTCTGTAATGTTAGAAGATGGTACTTATGGTATTGACCAATCATGTAATAAGGAAGTGTTTGATACTTTTTATAAGATGTTGGAGTATCGTATGAGTAAAGGTGAGTTTACTGTTATAGATGCTACACACTGTTCCTCTGTAAAAACTGTAAAAAAACAAATTTCTGAATATAGAAAATTAGCTAAGAGATATAATTATAGAATTTATCAACATGATATGACTACAGATTTATTAAAGATATCTGAGCAGAATGAAATGCGTAATGGTACATATTCTTTTGTACCACATTATATTGTTGATAAGATGTTACGTGTTATGGAAAGTATGGATACGTTACATCGAGAGATTAAAAAGATAGATTTAGAGGAATTTATCAATTCGTACAATACTGATACTATATGTAATGATACTCAATATGATAAAGTAAAAGTAATAGGTGATATACATTCTTGTAATAGTGTTCTTAAAGATGCTTTAGAAGATTTTAACAATGATACATTATATGTGTTTGTTGGTGATTATTTCGATAGAGGTATTGAGCATTATGATACTCTAAAAACTATTCAAGAGCTGTCTGAGTATAAGAATGTTGTATTATTAGAAGGTAATCATGAGTCGCATTGGATTCGATATGCACATGATGAAGTAGGAGAAGATTTAGGGTATAAGAGATTTGTCAATACAACATTAAAGGATTGGCTAACTCATTATGATAGTGAAAAGACATTAAAGAAAGAATTGCGTATATTATATCGAAAACTCAATTCAGTCTATTTTTTTAGCTGTGGTGATAGAAAGTATATGGTAACTCATGCAGGGTTGACTAATTTTATTGACAATGCCTTAACTGTATCATCTGAGCAGTGTATTAAAGGTGTTGGTGGGTATGATTTTGAGGTTTCACTAGAATATAAAAAGAATCATGATAATGATGGATATATTCAAGTTTTTGGACATAGAGGTGTAGTTTCTGCAAAAGATTGTAGCTATTCCTTAGAGGGTAGAGTTGAGTTTGGTGGTTATTTAAGAGTTTTAGATGTCAATACTGAAGGTGCAGTTGTATTCAATTATGAAAATGTAGTGTATAACAAGAACTATATGGAAGATGAGTATAAATTCTTAAAAGAGGTTGGTAGAAGCTCTATTGAGACTGATTCATTGGAAGTTAATGTTATAGCTAACTCTAAACTTGTTAGAGTTAAAGATTGTAAACCTGATATGATTAGTCTTAATTTCACAGAAAAGGCTTTTCATAAATGTTTGTGGGATGATGTTACTGTTAAAGCCAGAGGTTTATTTGTACATAATAAAACCGGAAAGGTAAAGGCTCGTTCTTATGATAAATTCTTCAATCTTGGGCAGATGATGGATAAGGATGAAGAATTAAATTCTTTTGAATACCCTATCAGAGTTTCAAAAAAAGAAAATGGTTTTCTAGGAATTGTTTCTTGGGATTTTGATAATGATTGCTTTATTATCGCTAGTAAAACATCTACTTCATCTGAACATGCTGGATATGTTAAAGAAAACTTTGAAATGGTTGATTATAATATTAGATATGCTTTACGAGATATTTTAATCAAGTACAAATGTTCCGCAGTTTTTGAAGTTATTCACCCTAAAGATGTGCATATTGTTGATTATAACAAAAAGCATAAAATGTTCTTATTAGATTTTGTACCTAATAAGTTACATTTAGACAATGGAATTAATATTGATTATGAGTTTTCTGAAAAATGTAGAAAAGAGTTCAGTAAAATCTATGAAGAGAATCCTATGTATGCTTTTGATGATGTGTTTAGTGTTGTTTGGTCTGCTACTATTAATGATAGGAAAATGCTAGATTCATATATTCAAAAAGCACATGATGCTGATTTTGAGGGGTATGTACTAACTGATGCTAGAGGATATATGACTAAGATAAAGTCAAATATGTACCTAGAGTGGAAATATTGTAGGACAATGTTGAGTCATTATATTAAGGGATGGGAAATTGATACCACTAAATTAAATGACTTTGAGAAGAGTTTCTATAATTTTCTACGCAGTCAGTTTATAGAGGATTTAACAGATAAAAACATTATAGAAATTAGAGAAATGTACAATTCTTATATTAATAAATCAGTTGGTGATAGTAATGAATAAGTATATGATTAATATGAGTGTGCCTTTGGATGAGAATCATCAAAATGCAAATATTAAAGCTAATATCTTATCGGATAGTGAGATGAGAGAGATAGGGTTTACAGATTTTGCTAAAGATTCATGGTATTTTAATAGGAGAGTTGGTGGCAAGAATAGTTTTCTTAGTTTCAACATCACTATTTCTAAGCGTACTGGTAATATTCATATAGATGTTTTAGATGAGATGTTTCTACAATCATATGATTTTCAGATGTATATTGGCAAAAATGAGATTGCTAATAAGGTATATGATGATGTTCAGTCTTATATGAAGTATTTTATGGATAAAGGTGTTATTAGTGGGTATACTTTAGGTGATTATATTTAATGGAGTGTTCTTATGTATAAAAATTTCTGTAAAATATATGACATATTGGAAGTATTATCTAGCTACTTAGATTATGCACATGATTGTATGAATGGGTTATTTAAGTTAGGTGATAATTCTATTAAGTATGATAAGTATACAGGTAAAACCACTATTGTTATTGAAGGTGAAACATACTTAATTACTGATACTTCATTATTACCATATGTAGTATATGATTACTATGTGGATAATTACGATAATATGTTTGATGATTCATTAGATTTTTATCACACTTTCTTGTTTGTGTGTTGTATTTCATTTAAAGATATGGCTTCAAATCTTGATAGTATTGTTGGTTTTAGAAGTAATTTTGGTTATAAAACTGATGAATCAGATATTAAATTTCTTAGAGAGTATTTTTTGCTTATTCATAGTAAATTGTGTGAGTTAGATAATTTATAGGGTTTTTAGTGTTGTATGGAAATATATTTTACAAGTGATTTACATTTAGGACATGAAAATATAATACGTTTTACTAATAGACCTTTTGGTAGTGTTGAAGAGATGAATGATAGAATTATACAAAATTATAATTCTATCATTCATAAAAATGACTTGGTGTATATCTTAGGTGATTTAACGTATAAGATTAATGTTGAAGAGTCTAATAAATTAATATGGAAGTTAAAAGGTCTAAAGGTTCTAATTCGTGGCAATCATGACTTAAAGTATGATAGTAGTTTGTTTGAAGATATTCTTGATTATAAAGAGTTTAACTATAATAAAGTAAAGTATGTTCTTATGCATTATCCGTTAATGGAATGGAATGATAGTTATAAGAAAAAAAGTATCCATTTACATGGACATATTCATGCTGATAGTGAGTATAATCATAAAAACTTAGAGAATGGTATTATGAGGTATGATGTAGGTGTAGATGCTAATAACTATTATCCTGTATCATTAGAGTATATTGAGAGTTATTTTAAGAATTTAATTCATAGATAGGTGGTGTCGTATTAGTAATGAGTTTTGATGATATTAAATTTAATAGTGAATATTCACCAGATGACATACAAAAAATTACTAAAGGTTTTGTAGATATGGTTAAGTATTTGAAACAGAATGAGAGTTACTTTAGTTCTGTTGTGAATGAGTGTGATAAGGCTTTAGGCGATTTATACCATTATTGCGAGTTACACTATCCTACTGATAGAAGTGGTAAGACAAAGGTAGTACAGGGTATTAGAGATATATCCATCACAAGGAGAAAGGCTAAAGATATGTTAGAACTCACTGATTCTATCATTAAGTTAGATACTCCTATAATTAATGATGTGTATAAAATGTCAAATACTGTAACTAAGAGCTATATTAAGTTATTCTTAAAAGAAAGAGTATATGTTCCTCGTGTGCTAAATGAGTTATTTGAGGATGAGGCTGAGGAGTAGTATGTGTAATGGATAGTTCTAATTCTGATGAATTAAGACATAAGCTAGAAGAGTGTTTTAATAGATATAGCTTTGAGTATGTTTGGCTTTATATGAAAAATAAGGAAGATATCTGTAGTCTGTATCCTAAGTTAGTTAATGAGTTGTACGATATTATTAGTGAAGAGAAGAGTAAGATTGATGGGTAATTTTTAGGTGAGTTACTATTTACATATGTCGGAGTATGTGGTATATTGTATATGTAATTTGTGAGTTGTTATGTAATAATAAGCACTCTCACATATAAAGTTTTTATATTTTTCTCCCTTTGATAAATGAAATATAAAAAATAACATAATTCTCACAAGTTACACTATGAATTTTTTTCATAGATTTCTCTCCTATAAAAGACCTACAATTTGTAGGTCTTTTTTATTATATTAATTGAGGTTGTATATGAGTGATTTTGTATTAGAAGATAGGTATAAATCATTTAATGGCATAACATTAGGTAAAGACCAAGTAGATTGTGTAGAGTTTATGCTATCTAGACAGGGGTGTATACTTGGAGCCCAGTGTGGTATTGGTAAAACATTAATTACATCTGTTGCTAATAAGGTTTTGCTTGATATGTATAATAACGTAGTTTCTATTATTGTCTGTCCTGTTAAGGCTTTAAAGGCTTTCAGAAGAGAGTTGTTTGATAAATTATTATTAAGTATTGATGTTGTTGGTATCATTTCTACTGAAAGTACAGAGTATAATTTAGATACTAATAGGATTATTGTGTGTACTGATACACAGTTGGATAAACTTGATAGGGTTACTGCTGAGTTAAAGTCAAGAAATGTACCTATGATTCTTAATGTTGACGAGGCACATAAATTACAGGATAAGAAGAGTAAATATTATCAAGTTATGTCTAGTATTCGGTCAAGGTGTTCTGTTGTTTGGTTAATGACAGCAACTCCTATACTCAACTCATTGGATTCCTTGTATAATATTGTTAATTTCTCCTCTCCTACATTTTTAGGTAAGAAGGTAGACTTTGATAATTACTTTACTCTGTGGGAATTGAGAGACCAATATATTAAAAGAGGTGGCAAACCTCAAAAGATAAAAGTAAAAGAGGTTTATGGGTATAAGAATTTAGATATTCTTAGAGATAAACTTAATGAGATAATGATTGTACGTGGTAAAGAGTATAATTTAAAATTTACTGCACTTCATTGTGATTTAAGTGATGATGATTATGATACGTATAAGAGGGTTTCAAGTGGTATATTGAATTTTAATGATGATGCTCGTAATTTTTCCCGTAGGATGCATGATTTACAAAGATTTGTTGATAGAGTCTATAATGATGAGACTATGGAGGATTTGATTTCAAATTATTGTAAGTCAGAATATTCACCTAAAGAGGAGTTACTCTTAAAGTCTTTGGATGGTGCTTTTAGTAATGGGTATAGTGTGATTATTTATGCGGAATATAAAGAGACTATTGTTAGGTTAGAAGAAATATTAAAGAAAAATAAAAAAGACCTCAACTTAGGTAAAATACATAAAGTTACAGGTGCTATTAATATTAAGGCACGTGAGGCTGTTGAGGAGAATATAGGTTCTAGGGATGTTGTGTTAATTACATCTGCTGGTACAGAGTCTGTAAATCTACAGAAATGTAATACAATTATTTTCTATGATATTTCTTTTTCAACTAAGAATATGATACAGGCAGTTGGTAGAGTGTGTAGAAGGGATTCTAAGTTTGATATACAGTATGCTATATTACTTGTAACAAATCGTACTATAGATGAGTATAAATATCGCTTATTTAACAATAACCTTAATATGGTTAAGGGTGCTGTTGGTGCTGGTAAAGATATACCTCTATCTGAAGATATGTTATTAAGTGATGCAAAAGATTTACGCAAATTAAAAGATGAGTTACTGTGGGCATACAAGAATACTAAAAAGAGAGTAAGAAAATCTAAATCTTCTGATTATAAGGTTGTAGATAAACAGTTAATACCTGTTACATATGCAGAAGCATTAAATGAGATGTCAAGTTATAAGTTTTTAGTTGAGCCTAGTCATATGGATGGGTTCGATGATAATTCTTGTATAAAATTGTATTCCTACATTTCAGAAAATGAAATACCTTTTGCTGTATTAAAAACTAAATATAATCAATACTTTAATACTGAAATGGGTAAAGCTATGTTACAAAGCATAAAAGATGGTGCTTTACATAAGGGTAGGTTACTGTTAGTTGCTAACCATATAGAATTAGCTAAGATGATTAAAAAAGAGGTATTAAAGTTGTGTAAGTGAATAAATGAGGTGTTAGTTTATCTATCACCTCATTTTCATTATATTTTAAAAATATAACTTTACATAACATTACATATATGTTAGTATATAGGTGTAAATAGAAAGGAAAGTAAGTATGGATAATGAGTTTGTTTTAAAAGCATTGAGATGGTATTATCCATTATCTAAGTTTTTCATTTCAGAGAGTGGGGTGTTAATGGGGAAAGATTTTCTTTTCGATGGTATCTATAATGTATTTACAGTATCAGATACCATGAAAGAGGAAGCATTAGTTTATTATAAGGATTTTTTAAATGGTTGATTATTTATTTAAAAGGTGAAATTAGAGGAGATTTATTATGTGGGAAAAATTTAAACGTCTTGGTTACGGTGAAAATGGTGAAGTTAAGTCTTGGGTGTATTGTGTATTGACTTTGCTTTTTGTAATGTGGTGTATTGGTGGTATATATCGTTTCATTGTTGGGACACCACCATCTGATAAGATTATGAATACTCAATACTCTGTTGTTTTAGGTGAAAATTTAACTTTAAAGGATAGTCTATTATATGCTAGTTATGGCTTTACTCAAAATCCGACTGTTGCAAAAATGAAAGATTTTAAAAATATTGATATTGATTGGAAAAAAGTTGATAAAAAAGATGTTCCTGAGAGAGTTCTTAAACAATATGGTGATGTAGAAAAAGGTACTGACATTTATGAGGGTGATGTAGATGAATCCTTAGCTAAGGGTGTAGATTCCGTTAAACATTATGTATTTGTAACATTTACTGATGGTGAGGGTACTCATTTAGATAGTGCTTATACTTTTATTACCCTCAAGGATGGGAGTGAGAAAGTAAAGTCTTTAGAGGGTGCTGTTAATTTTACAACTGCATATTTAATTACTAGAGGTACTAAAAAATAATGGAGAAGTATATCAAAAAACCTGTTGTAGTTGAGGCTTTTCAATATTTTTATAATAATGAGAAGTCTACAGAAGAGTTAAAAAATAATGTTGGTGTGGATAATTACTTTTTTGATTGTGATGGGAAATTATTTTTAAGAACACTTGAAGGTGCTTTGAAGGTACGTGATGGTGATTATATTATCAAGGGTGTTAAGGGTGAGTTTTATTCTTGTAGAGAGGATATATTTAATCTAACTTATAATACTACAAAGATTGAGGCTGACACTCGGTATTGTGTTCATTTGTGTGAAAATTCTTTTTATTCCTTTGATACATTTAAAACTATTGAAGAGGCTAAGTCTTTTGGTAGAGATTTTTTCTCTAAAGTACCAGACCCTGATGAGTTAAGTGAGTGTAATTGTGTATTTAATGTAGATGATTATGTTGATAGAGATTTAGAATATTTCTATGTTAGCAAGTGTAAACATTATATTCCTGATATATTTGTTGATGATTTTATTGAGACGTTACAAGAAATAATCGATGAAGATTATACTGACTGTTGTTTAAAAGGTGAAGTTTTGAGTGTTAAAGATTTTAATGAGGCAAGAACTGTATTAGATTATGAGTTACGTAAAATGGTTGCCGATTGGTTTGGTAGGTTTGTAAAAACTAATATTCCATATACAGTACATGGGGATGCTATTAAGGTTTCTAAAGTGAAAGATTAAAGTGGTGATAGATATGTTACAGTTAGAGTTCGATGCTATGGTAGAAGAGTGTAATTCTTTACAAGATAAAATTGATGTGTTGGCTAAGTTGTTAGATACTGATGAGGGTAAGACTCGAAAAGATTTTGAGTTGATGAGTTTACAGCTCACATATATGGTTGATTATCATAAAGTACTTGTAGAACGTATTAATATGTTTAAAATGATGGTGTGTTGGAATGAAACAGGGCTTAATTATTAAGGTATTGTTGGTTTTTAATTTTATAGAGATACTCGTATTCTGTGGGTTATTTAATTTTCTAGATTCCATAGAGTATATCTTTGGTATTATTAGAGGATATGGTTTTGTTGTACAGTATGCTTTGTATTTTGTAACATTTTGTATGATTTATTTACAAGGTGTGTTTTTGTATCGGTATATGAAATTACTAGAAGGTGATGGTAAATAGATGTTGAATACTAGAAATATCGTTGAGTATAAGAATCTAATTTCTTATGATACTATGACTGGTTTGTTACGTTTTGACAGGGGAAAGCATTATTTTTCATTGAGTATTGTTAATCTTGTTTATATTTTTAATGGGTATTTGTATGTTAGTGTGAGGATTCCTAAAGGTGTGAGGGTATTTAAGTGTCGATTACCTAAAGATATATCCTATGAGGAGTTAATTATATTAGATGATGTGATATGTGATATCAATGATTATATTAAAAATGATGATTCAAATGAGTATCGCATGAAATGTTGTGATATTTTTCAAGACTATAATCTTGGTGGTGAGAGATTTGATGCTGTAGATACTTTAATGTTATTTGTATTAATAGCATTGGTGTTTTTATTGATTGGAATGGTAGTGTGGTGATTGTATGAATCGTGATTATTATATTGCAGGAGAGTATGCTGTCTTTGGGGGTATTCATGCATTTCCAGTCCAGTTAGTGCGAAGTATACACATAATCGGTGATATTATGCGTGTAGGGGTACAAAGAGGTTGTAATACTGAGATAGAATTACATGACTATTATATTGATGTTAGTAAAGAGACATTAATTAAGATTGGTGAATTTGTAGAGGCTATTAAAAAGGAGAAAGAGGGGTATAATGCTCATATAGAATACAATAGTTCTAATGGTATGACATTATTCCCTAGAATCACACGATATGAGTTAGAGTTATGCTCCTTTTTGTTGATATTTGTCAATATTCTATTGATAGCATTTTTATTCTATTTTATTTCAGTACATTGATGGTGATATATATGGGTTTTAATGAATTAAAGAGTGAGTATTATATTCATAATGGGTATTTAATGATTGGTAACAATACTGTATATAAGGTTGATGATATACGTGAAATATATTTTAAAGGGAGTTTTTTATTTATTGTTTTTAAAAGTGGTTTTATTAGAGACTATTGGTTTAATACTGTAGACCCAGATACTATTGATTTCTTTCAAGAGTTAAATAGGGAGATATAGTCTGGTAGAAGTAAATTTAGCTTAGATGTTGTGGTGTTCGTTGTATTAGTTGTTATTACTTTAGGGTTAGCATTATGGTGGTTGACATTATGAGATTTCAAGATAAAGCATTAGAGGTAGTGAGTGAGGTATTGAAAGAGGATTGTAAGGTATCTGTAGAGGAGTATGATGTAGATACATTACGATTGGTGTGGTTTAGCAAAACTTTACAACACTGGAAGGCTTTGGTGTCTGCCACTAAGGCTGGGAGATATGTAGAAGTAACGTATAATGGAGATATTGATAGCTATTTTGTAGATGTGTATGTAAAAGTAATGAATATTGAATGTTATGACAATGATTCTGAAATGCATGATACTCCTACATCTATGGCTGATACTCATGAGGTTCCAGTATATGTAGGTTCTCAGAAAGTAGATACAGTAGAAATTGCTAAAGGGGTTAAAACTAAAGAGGTGGATGTGTCTTTGGTGACTGAACCTGTCAAATCTGTTAATTAACAAAGAATTTCAAAACTTTACATAAGTTAATTAATAATGTATAATATAGGTAAGATATAGTCATATATTAATATTGTATATGTCATATAGTTATACAATTTCATATGGGTAGATAGGATATGTATTAGAATACAACACATTTATAGGTTAGCTAGATTATCGAAGTATCATGTATATGATATGGGTTCTTTTACAAATTTGTTTCTAATATAAGGTATACATCATATTCGCAATAGGGATACTATATTCTATCAATTCATAGTGATTTTGTGTAATGTTATGTAATGTAGTGTAATTTTATATATAGTATTGTATGGTTTTATAGTTTTAGTCATAGCTTAACAATTAAAACTATGTATACTGTGAGTTTATTATTTAGTAGTAGACTAACACTGATAGGATTCATCATAAGCAGTATATGACTATATCGAACATTATCTATATAGTTTAATAATAAAGAAGAGGTAACATATATGGATTTCTATGTTAATGAATTTATGGAAAACAATGGTATTATTATTGATAAGCCTTTTAAGGTAGAGAATGTAAATAGACCATTGGTAATTAATACTGATGGTACTATGTTATATCAAGATACTGAAGAGGTAGTACCTATTGGTATTGTATTTAGTATTTTAAGTGGTGCTTATAAGGTAGTAAAAGATACTACTGATGATAGGCTATATCGTAAGGGAGATAGTTATTACTATATTGGTAGTAGTGGTACTGTTTCTTATGTGTTGTGGAATAATGATGTAGTTGATTATTCTTTATTGTATATGGGAAATGTCTTTAAAACTCGTGAAGAGGCAGAAAGTCAAGTAGAGTCTATGTTAAGTATGTTTGATAGTATTAATACAAAGACAGCTATTTTACCTAATTCTATGGGGACTGTAAAAGAAGATACTATTAAAGATACTATTAAAGATAGTAAAGATAATAAAGATAGTAAAGATAATAAAGATAGTAAACAATCAGCTACAATGTCTTTTGAGAAAGATAAAGGTGGCACATATAGTGGGTATGTGTCTTATATTAATAATAAAGGTAATGTAGTAACTAAAGAGTTAGATAGTTATAAAAGTCTATCTGATATTTTAAAGATGGCATTAAAGGATGTATATAGTGAATAGGTAAATAAGTAAATAGGTAATATATTAGCATGAGGGTAGGGGGTGTTTTATATGTTAGATATGACGATTCAACAGTTAGTTAATGCTATGGATTATTATTATAAAGATAATGTAGTGTGTGGTGTTAATCAAGAAGATACTGGTTCTAATCATATTATTCAAGTTGATTTCTCTATGGATAGTGTGAAATGTACTATTACAGATGGGGTTATTTCTATGGATGCTACGTTGTATGTAGTGGATAGGAAATGTATGGTATATATTCGTGGTTATCATGATAATGATGATACCTCTAAACTTGATGAAGTTATCAAATCTATTTGTGATAATGATGAAGTATTAAACCATGATAATAATGTAGAGGTACAGGTACAAATCATTTAACATATATGTAAATGATGTAGTAGATATAATAAAATATAAGGTGTGTTTGTAATGGCAGTAATTCGATTTAAGCTACGGAGTGGTGCAATAGAGAAGGAAATGCAGAAACAGAT